>Ga0316209_1000522_pt1 | contig 65298 bp, 60 predicted proteins | sample 6monopyrite_MG_FD_204945 | JGI IMG/M metagenome (GOLD analysis project Ga0316209, IMG submission 204945) | Microbial mat bacterial communities from mineral coupon in-situ incubated in ocean water Damariscotta River, Maine, United States -... | ecosystem: Environmental > Aquatic > Marine >... | reverse complement strand
TTAAGAAAATCCGCTACAATGCCGACAAAAATACACCATTGCCCGAGCAGGCTGGTGCGGCTGGAAGTTTGGTGGATTTTAGGCATTGGAACGGATTTTTAGACTTTTTCATGCAGCCTTGATTTCTTTGCATACTTTCTGTATCAAGACAGAAAGTATGAGCCCGCCCGGCTTGAGGGCAAATAAAATGAATAAAGTACGTGATCAGAGTTTTTCAGCAGACCCTAATTATTCTCGGTATCCTGCCATTTAATGTCACCAGGGATGATAAATATTTTTTCCGGAATGGCCGAGTCCAGATTTAGAACAGTTGCTGTCTTTTTATTTGAAGCGGTATGATGTTTCAGCTCCAATCCCTTCCATGCCCACAGTTTGCAAGGCTTACCTCTGGAGGTATATTGCCACACTTCGCATTCCTTTCCAAGGATAGTTTCCATCCCTATCTTGGTAGCTTTTAATTGGCTCATTCGAGCAATAAATATTTCTTCCGGAGTTTTATACCCGGCTAATTTCACCAAGTCATTTCCGAAATTAATTTTGCCTGTATTGTTCATCAAATTCATTGCGTAGAAGGATTCACCATCCATCACAGCCATAGTGTTGATGTTCGTTTTCATGCCATAATATTTTTTCTCACCGTACTCCATGGTCACCTCACGCCAGCCGAATCGGTCAAAGGCCACAATGAGCGTATCATTGGGTTGGCCATCTATTTCGTATCGTATCATGCCTTTCTCCAGTGAGAAACGCTTCAAACCTTTGCCGATGAGTTCTTCAGAATTGCCAGTATGATTAGTGACCTCCTGGGCGTGGAGGGTGAGAGTAGCCAACAGTAGAATAAATGCGAATCTCATTTGAGCATGAATTTACGCAATTGGGGGTAAAAAAGAAACCCTGACGATGAAGTCAGGGTTCCAACCAGCTATAGACAAGCCGATCTCGACCTCTCGAGAATCGGTTTCTTAATTCAATAAACGTGATAGGCCTTGTTTAATCGAGTGGCAATTTTACTTGCCAAGTGATCCATTCCGGCATCAAATTGATGCATGATCATAAACTCCTCTTTTCGACCCGATAAAGACACCTCTACCTCATAGTCCAGTTGATGACCGCTGTGGTAACTTTTGTCCTCTGGATTGAACCAAATTAGTTTCATAATCAAAACGCCAAGTCTTGTGATTAAAGACAATGTAATATCGCTCAATATAAAATTCGAATCCTGCCAAATAGCTTCAATATGCTGCCATATTTTGGTTGATCCAATGAGGTGATAATTTGAATTTATGGTGGTTAAAAACAGGTGATTTGAGTTCTGATTTTATGTGGGAAGTAAAAAAAACGGTATAAAAAGGTGTCCGTGTCAGGTGGTCGATTAATATTAATGTCAATGTTGCTAGAAATCCTGTCGAAATTGTATGAACCCACCAAGGGTTTAAAACCCTTGGTGGGTTATTATTTACCTTGGGGATTCGTCAAAATCCTGTTCCCGTGTATATTCCCAGTGCTTCAAATTTTGTTGTAAACTGGTTTACAAGTATCCCATAATCTTCTTTCTCGAAAGCTGGATAAAGAGTAGATGAGTCTAGTTTTAAAAGTTTTTTTTCTTCTGAGTCTGGTACGAATTGGTAGTTGACAATTTCGCTAATGAAGAGTTCTTGAAGTTCAGTTTTGTATTTCGAAATGCTATCTATTGGAATTAGTAGTTGGCATCTTTCACTTGACTTGTCAATCAAGTAGGTCGCCTCATTTGGTTGGACATATTTTTTCGATTTCTTGGAGATAGGGTTTAAATAAATGGGTCTATGTGGAATACTGTGGGTAATTTAGTTTTCACTCAATTTTTATTGAGCAATAATTCCGTCCTTTTAGGGCTGAGATATAGCATCAGAAACATATGAAGGCTTCAGCCCAATTTCTGTTTTTGAAAAGGGCTAAAGCCCTGATTTCCAACCAAGAATCCATACTCCCCCGCCCTAAAGGGTGGGGCAATTGATTTAGGATTGGGCTGATCTCAGTTGTACAAATTTTCGGGATGCGGTCTATCACGATCTTCGTTTTTCGACAAACCTCCATTTGTAATCCACACCAAATCATATCGACCCAAATAAATCGTTGAGTCGGTCAAATTTTTCCAGATATAAACGGGAGTACCAGCTGTAAGATATCCACCTGCATCCGAGAACGATCGTCTAAAAACCACCGTATCTTGGAATATTAGTGCGTTCCATGAAAAACCATTTCCAATATAAAATACGGGATAAGTTTTATGATCAATTTCAAAAGACTTCCTATCCTTGTTGGCAACACCAGCTGATAAAATCACAGTCAAAAAAATCCATTTACTCACTAACTATGATCGTTATTCATAAAAAACAGCCACTTCCTCCAGTAGTTTCCTTTCCAAATCTGGCACGTACACTTCGTCTTCAGGATAGCCAATCGGAAGTAGGAGGTAGGGTCGCTCATTTGAAGGGCGATCTAGAATTTTTGTCAAGAAATTCATTGGAGAGGGTGTGTGTGTGAGGGTGACAAGCCCAGCTTTGTGAATGGCGGTGAGGATCATGCCACAAGCAATACCCACGGATTCATTCACGTAGTAATTGTTCGCTTTCTCTCCATCATGATGCTCATACACTTTCTTGAACACCACTATGATCCAGGGCGCATTTTCAATAAAGGGCTTGTTGGTGTCCGTGCCGATGGGCTTCAAATCTTTGAGCCACCGATCACTCATTCGGTTGGCGTAGCTCTCTCTCTCTTCTTCTTCGGCCGCCTTTCTGATTGCCGACTTGATTTCAGGATTAGAAATGGCGCAGAAAGTCCACGGTTGTTTGTGTGCGCCAGATGGAGCAGTGGCCCCAGCCATGATCAGATTCTCGACGAGTTCTTTTGGAATCGGCTTATCGGAAATTTCCCTCACTGTGCGCCGTGTATCTAGCCAGGCATAAAATTCCTTTGATCGCTCTAGCGCCTCTTCTTGGGAGTAGGTATCACGTTCATAATGAACATGGGGATAGCCGTTGATTTTCTTGATTTTCATTGGTTACAAATTAACCACAGAGAAACAGAGTTAACAGAGTTTTTCAAACATTCTTGAACACCTCCTCCGTGTTCTCTGCGAACTCTGTGGTTGGGTTTCGTTAGTCTAATCCAAGCACGTCAACCCCTTGCTCAAACACAATATCAACGGGTATATTCTGCTCAGACAGGCGATCTAATTCTGTCTGGAGCGCTTCGCCGATTACCCCCTGACTAGCCACTAGTGCAGCCACTCCATCATAGTTGCCATCACCTTGTAGTATCAATATTTTTTCAGAAAGGGCATTCATTGCTTCTTTCATTTTCGCGAAATCTACTTTGTAGGTCTGTGTTTCTTCGTCTTTTGCGAAAGCACCATATTCATTAAAGAAGTTGAACCGGATCATGTTGGCCTTGCCGTGTGAACTCGCCGCACCAAAACGGACCGATCTGAAAATGCCCGCCATGAACGTGACATAGTAATCTTCCAAAGCGCCTTCTATTTCGTCTTTAGCATGAAGCTGCGTGATCATGTAAAGCCCGAGAATATCCGCTTTCCCTTCTTCCAGCGCAGAGGAGTGTTCCTTTAAGGCGTTGCGAACAGTCCCTTCTCCGTCTAACGTGTTTTTAATTCCCAATCCATGAGCCACTTCGTGAAACATAGTGTTGCCGAAGAAGGCGTCAAACGTGATATGCTTGCGCTGATCTGTATGGATAAGTACGTCTGCGATAGGCACTAGAATGTGATCAAATTTTGCCTGCATTGCATTCTTGAGTTGTAGTCTTCTCGATCCTTTGGAGAGCTGTACGTCTGCGTCATTGGGCAAATTGATGGCAATGGTTTTTGATCCGGCATTGCAATCTCCAGCGTAGTACACCACATCGTATGCATTCAAGTCAGCATTGGCGCCAGGTGTCTCGGCCTTGTATTGGTCAGCAACAGGCAAACCTTCTTGAAGTTCGGGCAAAAATTCAGTGTATTTCGCGAGACGCTCGCTCCAGCTTTTGTCCTTAATCAAAACATATGCTTCATGGGCAGCTTTGTAATTGTAGAGCTTGTCTTCATAATTTTCAATTGGCCCAATCACCACATCTATTCCATTGGTTTTCATGTCCATCCAAGCCATGTCACTCGGTTGATAATTGTCAGTGAGCATGGCATCAGCCCTTAAAGTCAAGTAGGTTTTGAGGCCTTCATCTTCAGCGAGTTCAGCGGCTTGGCGCAATAGTATAGCGGCACGCGCTACTTCCTCCGCAAATTGATCCTTGAATGGGATACTGATCAATTCGCCAGCTTCATCTCTTCGGATAAAGGTATAGAGGCTGGTCTTGCCCTCTAGTTGTGCGGCTTCAAATTCGTCCTTGGTCATGTCTGCGGGGTAGTAGTTGGCACCCTCAGGTTTTATTCCAGCTCTCTCCAAAAATGGATTGTTATCATCAAGGCGGTCCCAAGGACCATAATTTATATTAAGAAATGCTGTGGTGGCGGGATCGGAATTTTCAGCCAATAATTGAGCCTTATCCCCATAAGCTTCATACCAAAAGAGATCGTCCATGATTTTGGACGCTTCGATCAATATCGGGATCATTTGTTTTTCGTTTTCGCTGAGGACAGAAAGGTCAGCGGTAAGCCGCACGCTTTTGTAGTCATTGAGCTTCATTTCCATAGCAGTTGGTGGCGTTTCTGGTAGACTGGAAGTGTCTTCTTTTGGCTGTGAACATTGTGCGAGAATTGTCACTGCAAGAATGGCGGTGGTTAATTTTTTCATTGTTGATTGGGTTAAGAATCGAAGATAAAATATCTCTTGGTGATTTCGAAGTTAAACGCAGATATGATTCAGAAGACCCTACTGAAATTAATAGACATAGAAAAATAAATCCCTTAAATTGTGTGGTTAATGTCTTAGCTGCTTATGAAATATTTATTTGTATTCGCCATCTTGCTTGGTATACTAGGATGCTCAGTGTCTGTGGATAAAGAGGGTAAGAAGTCAGTATCCGAATCACAAGAAAATCTGTACGATTACGATGTTGAAGCACGCATTGTCTCTATGGGTATCACCCTTTCAGAGCCACCACCACCTGTAGCCAATTATGTAAATTCAGTACGAACGGGGAATCTCGTTTTTATGGCTGGGAAGGGGCCAACTAAACCCGAGGGTGGTTACATCACAGGGAAGGTAGGAGCTGATCTGACGGTTGAAGAAGGCTATGAAGCTGCTCGGCTCACCGCAACGGCTCAACTATCCGCACTCAAAGGGGAGATTGGTGATCTGAATAATGTAGTACGAATCGTAAAGGTACTTGGGATGGTGAATTGTACAAATGATTTTGAGAATCAGCCAGAAGTAATCAATGGATTTTCGGATGTGATGGTCGAAGTGTTTGGAGACAGAGGCAAGCATGCCCGTGCTGCAGTCGGGATGGCTTCTTTGCCCAGGGGCATTGCTGTGGAGATTGAATTTATTGTGGAGGTAAGGGATTGATTGGAGGATTGGCCATTACTTTATTGCAAATCACTGACCCATACTAATTCTACTCCTTAACAGGCTATTCAACCACTTGAATATTATTTCAGCACTAAAACGATGTATTTCAGTACATTACGAATCCATAAACTCAACAAATTTAATAAAATGAAAAATTCAGTTCTAACAACTATCGGAATGGCGGCCATACTAGTCGCGTGCCAACCCACCGAAGAAAAGGCGGTTCGTGAAATGCCACCAGGCATTGATGTGACCCGAATGGATCAAACGGCTGATCCCAAAGAAGACTTTTATCAGTTTGCCAATGGCACCTGGCTTGAGGAAACAGAAATTCCTGCAGATGAAGGTCGTTGGGGTGGTTTCGGTGAACTAAGAGAAACGAATAACAAAATGGTGCTGGAAATCTTGGAAGGCGCAGCAGATAATCCTGATTTTAAGGATGGTTCTGATGAGCGAAAGGCGGTTAATTTTTTCTCTGTAGGCATGGATTCTACTTTAGCCGAAAATGTGGGCGTTGATGCCCTTGCCGGGTGGATGGAAAAAATTGATGGCATTTCTGATGTAGCTGGATTGCAAACCCTTTTGGCTGATATGCATTCTGCTAGTTATGGTGGTTTTCATGGAGTGGCTTCATTCGCCAATCTAAAGGACAGTAAGATCAACGCACTTTATGTGGTTGCAGGTGGACTTGGTTTACCTAATCGAGACTACTACACCAAAACAGATGAGAAGTCGGTAGAGATCAGAGAGAAGTACGTTTTGCATGTTGCCAAAATGCTTGGTCTCTGTGGAGCTTCGGGTGATCCAGCGGCTATGGCAGATCAGATTATGGAAATTGAAAATCGCCTTGCGTTGGCCTCACTCACACCAATAGAATCTAGGGACATTCCGAGATTGTACAACCCAATGGGTGTAGATGGATTGACAGAGTTGAGTCCCAATATTGATTGGGCAAAATACTTAGGTGATGTCGGTGTGGATTTAGGAACTGTGGATACACTGATTGTGACCCAACCAAAATTCTTGCAAGAAGTAAATAGTGTACTGGCTGATGTGCCGATGGATAATATCAAAGCGTATTTGAAATGGAATGTTATCAATCAGGCGTCTAATTTCTTGAACAATGAAGTGGTTCAAACCAACTTTGATTTTTACGGAAAGACACTGAGAGGTACCGAGCAGATGCGACCAAGATGGGAGCGAGTGTTGGGTTCTACAAATGGCGTAATAGGAGAGGCTATAGGAAAAGTTTATGTAGCGGAGACATTTCCTCCAGAGGCAAAAGCAAAAGCTGAGGAGATGGTAAAAAATCTAATGAAAGCATTTGATGCGCGGATCAAAAATCTTGAATGGATGTCGGATTCATCCAAGACTCAGGCACTTAAAAAATTGGAAACTCTTCGGGTGAAAATTGGCTATCCAAATAAGTGGAGAGATTATGCTGATTTGAATGTGGAAAGTAGCGGAGAGAAATACAGCTACATTGGCAATATGGAAAATGCTTGGAGATGGCAGTTTTCAGAAAACATAAAGGAAGTAGGCGAGCCTGTAGATAAAGAGCGGTGGGGAATGAATCCACAGACGGTGAATGCTTATTTCAATCCGTTGAACAACGAAATTGTATTTCCAGCGGCGATCCTACAACCTCCTTTCTACAATTACACCGCCGATGCAGCAGTAAATTATGGTGGAATGGGTGCAGTAATTGGGCATGAAATTTCTCACGGGTTCGATGATCAGGGAAGCCGATTTGACCATGAAGGAAACATGGAAAACTGGTGGACCGATGAGGATAAATCAAAATTTGAGGAAAGAACTAAAGTCTTGGTGGCACAGTTTGATGCATACGAGGCGTTGGATAGTGTGAACGTACAAGGTGAACTTACCCTTGGTGAAAACATTGGTGACCTAGGTGGACTGAATGCCGCATACGATGCGTTGCAGATATACTTGGCTGATAATGGTCGTCCTGAGTTGATTGATGGATTCACTCCCGAGCAGCGATTGTTTATTTCCTGGGCAACTATCTGGAGAACTAAGTACCGAGATGAAACGCTCAGGACTCAGGTTTTGACAGATCCACATTCGCCAGGCATGTACCGAGCGATTGGCCCATTGACCAACATGGAGACTTTCTATAAAGCTTTTGACATAAAGGAAGGTGACAAGCTATTTAAGCCGGAGGCTGATCGAGTGAAGATTTGGTAAGAAAAATGAAACTTAAAAAAAGGCCATCATTCGATGGCCTTTTTTATTTCTTAAAAATCCCAAAAACACTGGAGCCAGATCCTGTCATAGCCGCATACAATGCCCCTTCTTGGATAAGCTCATTTTTAGCTTTTTGGATTGCGGGAAATCGAGCGAGAACAGGTGATTCAAAGTCGTTCACCAGCTCGAGTTGCCACAAATACAGAGGCACTTGTAGAATATCCAGAATGGACTTACGACCCTCCGTTGGTCGAACCAGGGAATAGGCCTCCTTTGTAGACATGTGAACATCGAGATGGCGAAGCTCGATCCGGTACTCATCAAGATGCTCATCTATGGGCTGAAGTGTGGTGCCAGTACCAGAAGCTAAAGCAAGCGTATTATCAATAAAAAATGGACAGTCACTTCCAAGTTGGCTGGCATACTTTCGCAGCTGATCTCCGTCCAGTTTGAGATCAAATAGATCGTCAAGCATCTTCAAAGCGAAAGCTCCATCAGACGAACCACCGCCAAGACCAGCTCCCATCGGGATTAGCTTGTGCAAATAGATGGAGACAGGTGGGATGGCATAATCTGACTTGATTAAATTATATGCCTTGATGACCAAATTTGAATCAACATCTCCTGCAATCTCCAGCCCAGTTGACTGAAACGAAAACGACTCTGATTTGATTATTTCCAATGCATCACAGAGCTCAACAGGATAGAGGCATGTTTCGATTTGGTGATAGCCATCCTCACGTTTGTTCAGGACATGAAGCCCGAGATTGATTTTCGCATTGGGGAAGGTGATCATTAGGTGATTAGTGATTAGTGATTAGTGATTAGTGATTAGTGATTAGTGATTAGTGATTAGTGATTAGTGATTAGTGATTAGTGATTAGTGACCGTTATTTTTTATATAAAGCAGAAAAGAACAAAAACCGCTCTTTCATAAGGCATCCTTTTCGAATAGAATTGAACTCAAACACGAGGTTGGTTTCGTTTTCAATTTTATAAAATCCCTACAGCTACCCCCACTTAATCACCCAAAAATTCAATCTCGCAATTTCTATTTCTTCCTGAGCACCTCAACAATTGCATCTGTAATACCTGCAGTTGAGAAGCCTCCATCATGCATTAGGTTCTGCATGGTTACCATTCGGGTGTAGTCAGAGAACAAACTCACACAGTAGTCTGCACAGCTATCTGCGTCCGCATTTCCCAGCGGAGACATTTTATCCGCATAATCAAAGAACACATCAAAACCAGGCACGCCCGACCCGGCGGTGGTCATGGTTGGTGATTGTGAAATGGTATTGACCCTAATGTTTTTCTTTTCTCCTAACCTAGCACCGTAGCTTCTTGCAATGGACTCCAGTACGGCTTTGGCCTGAGCCATGTCTGAATAATCTGGAAAGGATCGTTGTGCCGCAATGTACGACAAGCCCAAAACAGAACCCCAATCGTTGATGGCGTCCAATTTTTCTGCCGTTTGCATCATTTTATGAAATGACAATGCAGACACATCCAAGGACTTCAGAAACCAATCATAGTTTAGATTGCCATAGTCTCGCCCTTTTCGTACGTTGGGGCTCATGCCAATCGAGTGAAGAACGAAATCCACCTTTCCGCCCAGTGATTCCATGGATTTCGTGAAAAGATTCTCAAGGTCTTCCATGGAAGTAGCATCTGCCGGAACGATCTCAGCACCGATTTGCTCAGCCAGTTTGTTGATTTCTCCCATTCGCATGGCGATGGGTGCATTGGTCAGCACAATTTGCGCCCCTTCAGCGTGGGCTTTTTCGGCTACTTTCCAAGCAATGGAGCTGCTGTCAAGTGCGCCTGAAATGATTCCTTTTTTTCCTTTGAGTAGATCGTGTGGCATAAGATAGTTAGGTTATAAGACGTGCGAAATTAGTTATATAAAGTCTATTTAGAAAGACCTTGAGCTGTCAGTCGCTGCTTGGTAAATTCATTGAAGCAAGATAGGATTATTGAATTCCACGCCCAAAAATCTTCACACCATCCCCATCACCACCCTCATCCTCTGGTAACCGCTCAAACCCCAATCCTCTTTTCGTTTTTTGGTACATCACAGAGTCGTCAGCTTTATCCAGAAGGAGATTCGCTGCTATCAGTCCATAAGCCAATGCGCCCTTTGCACCTACACCAGACATCCCTGCTATGACCACACTATCAGGGTTCTTATTCCGTCCATCTTCAGCAAGAATGTTTGTGACCAGGGGCACTTCTGATTTTGTCAGGGAGTATACGCAGGAATAGCTGTTTACCAGTTCAAGTTCACTTGCTTCTATTGGGATGTTGAGAAAATTGAGGTATTTGAGTGTGCTTTTTCTGCTCCACGCTATTTCTTCCTCTGACAATTTCTTTTTCCAAACTTTATTCAGATTGGTAATATCACTTCGCTTGAGGTGGCCGCCAATTTTCAGAATTGGGATACCGTCTTCATCGATTTTTTCGATCATGGAAAACATAACATCCGGAGTAAAATCAGCCACAGGGTAGAAGTCCATGATCTTCTTTTTCTGTTCTACCGTGTACGCAGCGTATCTGTCTTTCGCGATTTTGAAGTACCCCAAGAACACGCGCTGAGGATTGATTATTTCACTGAAATAAGGAGCAACCTTTTCAAGGAGTTTTCCCGTGTATGGCCCGGCTGATGAAACTATTCGTTTGGTCGATATTGTTTTGGATTGTCCTGTTTTGGAGTCGCTTATCTTTATTTCATAAAGCTCACCTTTCTTCCTTAGGCTCGTCACTTTGGAGTTGTACCAGATCGTGCTGCCTTTCAGTTGAATGCCTTTCTGCAATTTATGGATGAGTGCTTTGGGATTCATTGTACCCGAATGCTTCTTGTATTCTCGGATTATTCGCAAACCATTTGGCGCATTCACGGCAAAGAGATTTTTTGCCTCGTCTGGAGTAGCAGCGTACTCGTACGTGTCCATTTGGTCGTCAAGCAACTCATCCACATCGGCTTGCAGATGATCGTAATACATGTACGTGACAGGGGAGGTGGTGTAGATATCCTCCATGCTGTGTGGCTCACCATCTTCTTGGTTTAAGAAGTCAATGAGCTTTTGGGTTTCTATGATTCCCTGCTTTTGTAAATAGGAAAATATATCATCCGTTGGTCCCAGACTTCTAGAAATACGCGCTTCACCAAAGCTGGATCCAGATGAGTAGTTGGCATTTTGTTGTTCGAGTAGCAAAACATCCTCTCCACACTTGGAAAGTTGCCAGGCAGCCGAGCTGCCCATCAGTCCACCACCGATCACAACGACATCATTGATTTCCTTTTCTTGATAAGAAGCGGGCATACTACCGGTGATTAAGCGATTAGAGAAGATATCATTGCCCTAAGATATGAAGAACCTTTGGAGGGGTATAATCTGCTCGTTTCCTTCTTCTAACTTCTAACTTCTCACCTCTTCAAGTTGAACCAATTCCAGCTTGTCAATCATCAGTAGGTATTTCTCCAGCTCCCGATTGAAATTCTCCTTGAAGGCTCCTGTCTCGGCACTCATGTACTCAGTAAGTTCTTTGTAATAACTGATTCCTTTTTGAAGGTTTTCTCTAAATGATGCAATTCCTTTTTCTGTTTTTTTGGATAAGGGAAATTGCACCTGTTCGATTTTTTCTTGTAGGTGTTGAACATAGAGGCCGAGCTCTTTCAAAAAGATATTGGGTCTGGGCAAATCAATAAGATTTATTTTTCCATAGATATGATCTACCATTTCCTTGAAAGAATACGTCTTATTGAAATAGGCGAGGTTGGGGCCAGGGCAAACAGAGACTCCAGGGTTGGTGAGTTTGTCTTGCAAATTGAACTTTCGGAGAAATGAAACAGCCAACCCGTCGCAGATACATTCTTTCTCGGTGATCTTGTCAAATTTTTGCTGGTATTCTACCTTTGATAGCCTCTCCTCATCCAACTCTTTGATTCTTTTTCGCTGGTAGGTAGAGGAAGCAGTACACGCCAGTTTTCCATTGGTGTCTTTTGTAAGTGCTAGGTGTTTTTTGTAACACGGGCTTCCTGGTTTTCCGTCCATGATACGCTGCTGTTTTAAGCGAGCACCAGAGTTGTTTTTTATGGTCGTGAATTTTATTCCAAGTGGTGAAATATCACTGGTGACAATGTCATCTTCTCCCGCATTTGCCAGGTCAAGCAGCGTTTCGTTATCAATGGAAGTCGCTTCCGGAACAAGCAGAAATGGACTACCCCATCCCGTACCATCAATGGTGTAATGATCTTCCAGAAAGGCTCGCTCATTTGAGGTGCCTAGTCCTCCCTGAACAGTAATTTTCTGTTTTGAATCTTTGAGTAATTCATTGCCTTTTTCGATCCATACTTCTTGGCAGAGAGCCAACTGCTCTTTTTGCATCGACGCTCGATTAATTTTGAATTCCTCCAGAATTGGCCCCATCAGGTGGCCTTCTGTTGCGAAGGCATGCCCTCCACAGTTTAGCCCGGATTCAATCCGATATTCCGAAACCCAGAGCCCTTTTTTGGCTAGCATTTTCCCTTGTATCAACGCTGATCTGAAGTCACTGACCTTAATAATTATTTGCTTTTTGATTTCCCCATTTGCATCCGGGAAGAGGTCTTCAAATTCCTGCATGTAATTGAACAACCGTGGATTCATCCCGGCAGAGAGTATGATAGAAGATTGAAGATCGCTCTCAGCATACCCCTTGAAAGCCGAGCAAGCTTCAGTCAACGAATCTTCAAAATCAGGCACTTCCCGATCCAATTTTGTCATGATGTTCACGTCGATTGAACCAGGTCTCTTCAGGCTCATTTTTTCTTTCATCTCCTCAAGCGTCAACTTCCCCTTTCCTGGAAACAAATTGAAATACTTCTCGAGTTCTTGCGCATTATTTTTTAGCTTCTCAAATTCTGAGCGCACGATTTTATTAACAAGGTTCAGGTAAGCGGTAATTCGCTTGCTCCGATACTCAAACTCTTTCCTAAAAATAGGCGTGTAGTCATACCCATACTTCGCACTATAGTATTTCCTGGCTTTTTCTATTGCATCATCCTGCACGATTGAAATGGCAGAAGAAACACCATACTTGGCAATTTTAATGGGGGTGTCAAGTGTATAGCCAATGCCCATTACTGGGATATGAAAGGAATGTTCGAAAGGGGGGCTGGTCATGCTGGATTTCTTTTTACGCAAAAGGAGCGAACTATTGACTACAAGACTATGACGAAAATCAGTTTGCCCGCTGGTTGATTTTACCATCCTTCGTACGAGCGTCCTGAGCCGAGTTTTTGAGTTTTGATTTGGATTTTAGTAAAGAATTACTGCACTTCCTTAGAACATCATATCCTCCCAAAGCGTTTCTGAGATCTTCTTGTATCCAGCTTTTTTTAACCAGCCGTGCATCAGCTCTTTGGTGATTCCCCACCTTTCAGGATCGTCAAGGGCATGCTCATTGATTTTCTTTTGAATCTCCAGCACCTCATTTTTGTCAACCTCCAATTTTTCATGGATGGTTGCGGTCGTTATCAATTGTCTAAATGACTGAAGTGTGGTTTGTATCATCCTTTGTCTAAATGTAAGTGAGTTTGAGAAAAGCGAGTAATTTTAGGTCAAAAGAAACTAAATCTACATAATGAAACGTCTGACCTACTTAATTACGCTGTTGATTTTCACAATGGCCGCCTGTGACAAAACAAAAGAGCAGCCAGCGGAAAAAACCGTTGAGGATATGAATGAAGAAGAGGTGGTAGAATATGCCAAAGGCATCCACGAAAGAGTGATTACTTTGGATACGCACGATGATATCGATATAGCTAATTTCACTGCCGAAAATAATTATACCGAGCGCCTCTCTTCGCAAGTAAACCTTCCAAATATGGAAGATGGCGGGTTGGATGTGGCTTGGTTTATTGTCTATACAGGGCAGGACAGTCTGACCGATGAAGGGTACGATGCAGCCTATGAAAATGCAATTAGTAAGTTTGATGCAATCCACCGACTGTGCGAGGAAATTGCACCAGATAGAATTGAGTTGGCGCTCACTTCTGAGGATGTGAGAAGGATCAGTGCCGCGGGAAAAAAAGTGGCCATGATTGGAATAGAAAATGGATATCCTGTGGGGTTGGATGTCTCTCGCGTGAAGGAGTTTTATGATAGAGGAGGACGCTACATGTCACTTGCTCACAATGGCCATAGCCAGTTGAGTGATTCCAATACTGGCGAAGCTGATAGTGTTTGGTTGCACAATGGACTGAGTGATCTAGGCCGTGAGGTAATCGCAGAAATGAACAAATGGGGAATCATGGTTGATCTTTCGCACCCATCGAAAGTGGCCAATATGGAAATGATGCGCCTGTCCAAAGCACCAGTTATCGCTTCACATTCTGCTGCTCGTTCAATGAATGATGTGAGTAGAAATTTGGATGATGAACAGTTGATGCTGTTGAAGGAAACTGGTGGGGTAATCCAGACTGTGGCGTTTAAGAGCTACATCAATTCAGAAAAGCATGGCATATACAGCGATTCTGCTAAAGTCGTATTAGAAAGAATAGGAGCAGAGAGCGGTTTTGAAGTGCTCGACTGGTCTGAGGTACGAAAAATGGAACCAGCGGATCGTCAATCCTATTTTGATAAGTACAACGAAATCAATGAAAAAGCCAGGCTTGCGATTAAGGCAGAAGTTCATCCTGTTGCGCCTCCGGTTGGTGTGTCGGATTTCGTTGACCACATCGACTATTTGGTAAAAAAGATTGGAATCAAGCACGTAGGAATTAGTTCGGATTTTGATGGAGGTGGAGGAATCTTTGGTTGGGAAGATGCTTCGGAGACTTTTAATATCACTCTGGAGCTTGTGAAAAGAGGATATTCTGAGGACGAAATTGGGATGATTTGGAGTGGAAACCTGCTAAGAGTCTTGGATGAAGTGCAGGCGGTGGCCAGAGAACTTCAAGAAAATTCCAGGTTGTGAATCCAACATTTGCTATGAAGCTCATCGTGTTTAAGAAAGGTCTCTCACTCACACTTTTCATAGAAATGTTAGTATATTGAGAGACCAGCTTAAGCGTAAATGAAAAAATCTGTCTTACAATTGGCAATAGTTTGCTGCATTCTCTACAACACTTCAGGGCAAGAAACGGATAGTTTACGAGCAATTTTATTGCGTTCTACTGGTTCGGAGAGAGTGGACATTCTGACTCAGCTGAGCAAGCTTTTGTGGCACAATGCTCCGAATCAAGCAATGGTATTTAGTCAGGAGGCCTTGGAAATTTCCAAGGCACTAAAGGATTCTGCAAATATTTCCAAGACGCTTAGATACATAGGTGCCGCACATTACTATTTAGGTAACTATGATTCAGCCACTGTCTATGATATTAGATCCCTTGGTATAGCATTGAAAATCGGCGATTCACTACTCATTAGTCGGGGGTATCATAGCATGGGAATAGGGCAGAATAATTTAGCCAATTATCCATCCGCATTAGAATACTTTATTAAATCCAAAAATATAAACGAGAAAATTGGAGGACTCGGTTTGGCTAACAGCCTGAATAACATAGGATTAATATTCGGAAAGGTGGGGGAGCATGCTATTTCCAGGGACTATTTAATAGAGGCCTACGAAATTTCAACAAAGACCAATGACAAGCGACTACAGGCTCATATTCAAAATAACCTTGGAAATAGCTACTTGGAGACAGTTGAGCTGGGTGTAGCAAGGGAGTTTTTCAAGGGCGCCCTGAAGCTGTCAAGTGAGATGAATAACATACATTTTAAATCGACGGCTTTGTTTGGAATGGGAGAGATTTTATTTCTGGAAGGCCAGTTTGATTCCGCACATTATTTCTATCAAAAATCATTAATAGCAAGTCAAAGTGTCGAGGATAGAAAAGGTATTTCTAAAATTTATTATTTACAATCAAAATTGCTAAATGCTCAAAACAAAACGAATGAAGCAATTGCTGTTCTGGATGCCAGTCATGCAATCGCGCACGAGTTAGTGTTAAGGTATCAATTATCAGAAAATCTTAAACTTTATTCAGACATTTATCAGAAAAATCGTGACCATCAGAAAAGCCGTGAGTATCTGATGAAGTATGCCATGCTAAAGGATTCGCTTTTTAACGAGTCGACGATTCGCAATTTGTTTTTGATACCCATTAAAGTCAAAGAGGAGAATGACAGGATCACACTGGCACAGCAGCAATCGGCTTTACAAAGTAAGAGTTACACGAACAAACTGTATGTGATTATACTCATTGCGATTGCACCACTAATTGTAATTCTTATCGTCTTACTGAGGAAAAATTTTCTTGCCAATCAAGGCCTGAGAAAAAACAATGAAGAGCTGCAAAGAACGCAGAATTTGCTCGTGAAATCAGAAAAGATGGCTTCTCTGGGCGTGCTTTCGGCTGGTGTTGGACACGAAATCAACAATCCTTTGAACTTTATCAGGAACGGGGCTCTCACATTATTTAAGAAAATTGAGAAAGACAATAAAGGTTCTGTTGAGAACTTGAAACCCTATTTTGACATTATAAATGAGGGAGTCAGCCGTGTGTCAAGTATTGTTAAGAGTTTGAGTCACTTTGGTAAAGTGGGTGTAGACATGGACGAGCAATGTGACATTCATGAAATCATTGAAAATTGTTTAGCAATTATGAATAGTGAATTTAAGTACAAATCCGAGGTAATTAAAAATTTCACCAGGGACTCTGTTACTGTCGACGGAAATGACGGGAAGCTTCATCAGGTTTTTATGCATATCTTATCGAATGCCGAACATGCAATTGAAAAAGAGGGGACGATAACAATCTCGACTGAGGTGAAGGAGGGAATGGTGGTTGTTTCTATCAAGGATACGGGCGTGGGCATTCCTGAGGAGAACATGCATAAAATACATGATCCATTTTTCAGCACCAAAGGACCTGAAATTGGAACTGGTCTCGGTCTGTTTATCTCTCACTCCATCATTGAGGAACACAAAGGTCAGATACAGGTTTCGTCAGACTCTTCTAGCGGAACCGATGTGATTATTAATCTTCCAGTTTGAAAAAACCAGATGTTCTTTGGCTAGAAGTCATTCCAATTTCATCACCACAATATCCCTTAATGTTCGGTATTTTTCCTTGTAGTCAAATCCATAACCGACCACAAATTCGTCAGGAATTTCAAAACCCAGATAGTCAATATCAATTTCGATTTCTCTTTGGCTGGGCTTGCTTAGTAGCGAGCATAGCTTGACAGATGCGGGATTCCGCAGCTCGAAAAGCTCATGAATATACTTCATAGTCTTGCCCGTGTCCACTATGTCTTCAATGATCAAAACATTGCGCCCTTCGATGCTCGTCTTGATGTCGTTGTTCAGTCTAACGGCCTCTGATTTCATCCCCTTCATTCCATAGCTCCCAAGATGCATCGTGTCGATTTCTACCGGCACGGTCATGCTCTTAAGTAAATCTGTAGCAAAAAACATAGATCCTTTCAAGACAATGATGGCAAGGATGTCGTCGTAATTTGCCGAAATCTCTTCGGCTAGTTCCTTGACTCGTTTCTGTATTGTATCCTCGTCAAAAAGGATTTTTTCGATGGGCGGTAGGTTGGCGTTCATTTGGCAAAAGTACGAATCTATTATTCGAAAAGAGGAGAAAAAAATGTAATCTGGCCACAGATAGAATCACACGTTGGATACTGCAAGAGGCAAAGTGGATTTTGATTAGGGGTTTTCTATTTTCAACCTCCTTAATCGTAGGAATACGTCTTATTTTCAATACGACTTTCAGCAGCAGCCAACTGTGATTTCAGAAATCACCTACATCGGCACCACTCCGATGTTGCATTAAATGTAAAATTCTGATGAAGAAATATTTGCTCATATTGCTGTTCTTTGTGTTTTCATGCGATCAGGTTACCGAAACTGATCCAAAGTTTGTTATTGAGGCGTTCATATTTGCCGGTGAATCCGTAGGAAATTTCAAAATCAAGGAGCAGATTGGGATCGAAGAATTAGCTGAGAATGAAGTGCTTATGCCTGAAGCTGATGTAATCCTCATCAAGGATGGACTGGAATATGTACTTGATTTTGATGGGGAGGTTTATAATTATTCTGGCAGTGATTTGCTGGTTGAATCTGGCGATCTATTTAGGTTGGAAGTGACTGTTGGTGATAGAAGGGCCACCACAGAAACGATCGTTACCGAATCCACAAAGGGGACTTACAATTTCTGATACCGAGGTGATGGTGTCTACGCTGATTCTGAGTTTTGGTCTGGTATATCAACTGAGAGAATTATTTTTCAATGCGCGACTTACAGCGAAGTGGGACAATCCTACTGACGAGCTGCACTTCATTGTAGTAGACCCAGTTGCAGTTGAAGGTAATCCTATTTTTCCAGAAGGGTTTTCCTGACGATGCTACCGAATTTTTGTCAAGTTTTAAGTTTGCTCAGCAGGCATTGGAGGTGGACACTTTCAGTATAATTGGAATAGTCTTTGAGAATTAGGGAAGACACAGAGCCAAGGTCTATCGGATGAACCAAGAGTACGCTGATCATTCAATAACCCCGAACGGGACTCCAGAGACCTTACCGCTCCACCATCCATGTTGTCAATGGGTTTGGAATATTTTCGGCCTTCGCAGCGGATAGCGTGTTTTTTGATATTGTTAGAGAGTAGTTATTAGTCGATTGAAGATTGAAGATTTGTCGATATGCTGATGCGTAACTCAACACCCATTCCTAATACCCAACACCCAATACCTAATACCTAATACCTAATACCTAATACCTAATACCTAATACCTAATACCTAATACCTAACACCCAATACCTAACACCCAACACCCAATACCCAACACCTAACACCTAACACCCAATACCCAATACCTAATACCTAATACCTAATACCCAATACCCAATACCTAATACCTAATACCTAATACCTAATACCTAACACCCAATACCTAATACCCAATACCTAATACCTAATACCTAATACCTAATACCTAACACCTAACACCTAACACCCAATACCTAACACCTAACACCTAACACCTAACACCCAATACCTAACACCCAATACCTAACACCCATACCTAATATCTCTTCCCATGCCATTTCTTCTTGGACTTGTTGCCCCCAGATTCATTCCTATTTCCTCTTTGAGAGGCACTCTGCGCTCCGCCACCCGAGGGTTTATGTCGATTTGAATTTCGTTTTGGTCGGGGAGGCTTAGGCTGCTTTTTCTCCACCACATGATTCAGTAGTGGATATTGGTGATCGTCAATTACAGGAATTTGTTTTCCAATCAATTTTTGAATGTCTTTTAAATAGGCCTTCTCTTCAGCATCACAAAAGGCGATTGCGATTCCGTCAGTCCCGGCTCTGCCTGTTCGTCCGATTCGGTGAACGTAAGATTCTGGCACATTGGGCAATTCGAAATTGACTACATGCGTAAGTTCATCTATATCAATTCCCCGCGCGGCAATATCTGTCGCGACTAATGCTCTTGTCTTTTTTTCTTTGAAATTTTTCAGCGCATTCTGGCGAGCATTCTGAGATTTGTTCCCATGAATGGCCTGCGCATGAATGCCTGCCTGTGTCAAGACTTTTGCTACCTTATCTGCGCCATGCTTGGTTCGGGTGAATACCAAGGCTCGTTCGATGTTGGCATCCTTCAGAATGTCGATAAGCAGATGTCGTTTGTTTCCTTTGTCCACAAAATAGACGACTTGATTGATGGTGTCGGCTGTGCTGGAGACAGGAGCAACTTCCACTTTGGACGGATTCACCAAAATAGTACCTGCCAATTGCACAATAGCCGGAGGCATGGTCGCTGAAAAGAATAACGATTGTCGTTTCTTTGGTAGTTTGGTCAGGACTTTCTTCACATCATTCACAAACCCCATGTCAAGCATTCGATCGGCTTCATCCAGAACAAAGAATTGTACATCATTCAAATGAATATATCCCTGATTGATCAAATCGAGTAAGCGTCCCGGAGTTGCCACCAGTATGTCAATACCTCTCCGCAATGCCTCCACTTGTCCATGCTGACTCACACCGCCGAAAATCACTTTGTATTTCAGGTTGGTGTTCTTTCCATAGTTTTCAAAACTCTCACCTATTTGAATGGCCAGCTCTCTGGTCGGGGTGAGGATCAGGCTTCTAATCACTCGTTTTCCTGAAGAGGGGCGTCTAAAATTATCAGCACAGAGCAGCTGAATAATAGGAATAGCAAAAGCAGCAGTTTTCCCAGTACCCGTTTGGGCACATCCAATAATATCTTTTCGATCAAGAACCAGTGGAATTGCTTGTTCTTGAATAGGAGTAGGTGTCGTGTACCCTTCAGCTTTTACAGCTCGGAGGATCGGCTCAATCAGGTTTAGGTTATCAAATGTCATTGTAACTATATTTTTTGTTTTCACCACGGAGAAGCAGAGCTAACAGTAGGCTGTTTTTATACTATTCTATCTCTGTGCCTCAGCGAACTCTGCGGTTATATGTTCACAGTAATCTGGATTTGAAGCTCACACCTCAGTATCCATTTGATCAGTGACCACATAGTACCTGGGGTCGTCAATTGACGTTTCGATTATTTCATCAAATTTAAGATCGGCCTTCAAAAGTAACGTTTTACATTCAGGGCTTAGGTGAGTCAGTTTGACTTCCTTACCCAAATTCAAATACTTAGTGGCGATATTTCTAATTGCTTCAATTCCTGAATGGTCGCTTACTTTCGATTCTATGAAATCTATTTCTACTTGTTGAGGATCGTCGGAGGCATCAAATTTTGAGTTGAAGTTTTGAACAGATCCAAAGAACAAAGGCCCCCAGATTTCATAGACTTTCGTTCCGTCTTCTTTTAATCGTTTTCTTGCACGGATCATCGTGGCATTTTTCCAAGCGAAAACCAAGGCCGACATTATTACTCCCACAATCACAGCGATAGCCAAATCTTGCCAAACCGTAATAGCAGAAACAGTGATCAATACTACAGCGTCTGCTCGTGGGATTTTATTCAGAATACGGAAACTACTCCAAGCAAAGGTGCCGACGACCACCATGAACATGACACCCACCAGAGCGGCAATCGGAATTTGCTCAATCAGAGGAGCACCAAACAAGATAAAACATAACAAAGCAACCGCTGCTACCAATCCGGATAGTCTGCCGCGTCCGCCAGAATTGACGTTAATAATCGACTGCCCTATCATGGCACAACCTCCCATTCCGCCAAATAAACCGTTCAAAATATTGGCTCCACCTTGTGCTACACATTCTCTATTGCCACTCCCTCGGGTATCTGTCATTTCGTCAATGAGGTTCAATGTCATCAATGATTCAATCAAACCAACAGCTGCCAATAGAAATGCAGTAGAAAGGATCAGTCCCCAGTGTCCCTCTAGTGTTGAAATGAAACCGAAGAGTTGTGATTGGAAAGTTGGTAATGAACCTTCTAATCCTTTTCCTCCTCCGTCGGTGATGAATGAACCCACGGTGGTCACATTCATTCCGCCAAGGATGGTAATCGCCGCAACCACCACAATGGCGACCAATGCGGCGGGTATTTTCTTTGTCAATTTGGGCAGTGCGTACATCAGAGCCATGGTCAATGCGACGAATCCAAGCATCATCCACAAATCAGTACCCTGCATCCATTCACTAATTCCATTTTTGGAAGTTTTGAACAGACCGAGCTGTGAGAGGAAAATAACAATGGCTAGTCCATTGACAAATCCCATCATGACCGAGTGGGGGATAAGCCGAACGAATTTACCGAGCTTTAACACGCCGGCCAGCATTTGAATCAAGCCAACCAGTAGAAGGGTAATAAAGAGCCACTGGAGGCCGAGATTGTTAATTGGATTATCAAGTGCTGTTCCTACATGATTTCCTTGCTGAATCATGTGGACCATCACTACAGCCATGGCACCCGTGGCACCCGAGATCATCCCGGGCCGACCACCAAAGAGCGACGTGACTATCCCCATCATAAATGCCCCATAGAGGCCGACCAGTGGGTCGATACCGGCAACAAATGCAAATGCAACAGCCTCAGGGACTAAGGCCAGAGAGACCGTGAGGCCAGAAAGAATATCGTTTTTGGGATGGCTGGTGAAGTTGTGGAGGAGTCGCGTCATTAATTAATGGCAATTGGGAAATCGTCCAGACAAGGCACACATTGGATCTGGGTTATTCGATTGGGACTAGGGATTATAGTTGGGAACTGGCTGAGATCAGGACAATAAAAAAGCCTATCAACAAAGACAGGCTATTTGGTTGCAAAAAAGCAAACGAGTAATATTAAACTACTTTAACATTTACTGCATTCAATCCTTTTCTGCCTTCTTGCAATTCAAATTCTACATTGTCACCTTCTCTGACCTCATCGATCAAACCTGAAACGTGAACAAAATATTCTTTGTTTGAACCTTCCTCAATTACGAATCCAAATCCTTTTGAATCATTGAAGAACTTTACTGTACCTGTACTCATTGTAAATAATAATTAATTAATAAAGCGCAAATGTAATCTTATTCCTTTGCAATTGCTTTTTATGCGTGAAATAATTGAGTTTATATAAATCGTGACCAAAATCATGAAGGAAATAAGAAGGCATACAAATCCTTTTTGAGTTGTTTGCGTAAGCAATGAAGTATTAACAGAAATTAACACCTATGAAATTGATTAATTTGAAAAGCATTGCACTGGTTATTTTGGCATTTACAAGCACACAGGCTGTTGCCCAAATTTCGATTAGTGCCTCAAAGATCATGAGTGATATCAAAAAGGGAAAGGATATTACCTATAGTAATATGACCATTACGGGGGAGTTGGATTTTACGTTTAGAAGCGAAAAGGAAAACAATCTTGGAACGCACAGATGGTGGGATGGATCAAATACAGTGAATGAAGATATCGACGTGGAAATTTCATTCGTCAATTGCACATTTGAGGATGATGTACTGGCCTATATTCATATCGAAAGATCTGGGTACACATTCACGGCGGATTTTGAAGAGGAGGTTACTTTTAAGAACTGTGACTTTAAGCGAAATGCGATGTTCAAGTATTCAGAATTTGATGAGGAAGTGGATTTTTCCGAAACCAAATTTAACAGAGAAAATTCCTTTAAATATGCTGAATTTGATGAGAAAGCCAATTTCGCTAATACCATGTTTGATGATGACGCCATTTTCAAATATGCAGAATTCGACAATGGAGTGAGTTTCAGCGGTGCTGAATTTCGTGAGTCGCTTGATATCAAATATCTAGACGTGCGAGGCATGTTCGACATTGATCGAATGGAAGTAGCCGACGATATAGATGCTAAGTACACGGAAATAAATGGCGAGAGCTTCACCAAGTACTTGTATAAGTCAAGAAAAAACTAGATCAAATTTCAGCATTTCCACTTCGCCCATTTGGGTCCATCGAAGTGACCAAACGATTCGTAACTTTAGCAGGTTGACTCCAGTCGTTAACCATGTTTTTTATAAGTAAAAACTATTGAGATTATATTCACAGTCACATGACAATCGTCATATGAAAGGGTAAGCTGATCGCTTCAATTTGCAGTTGAAAACCAATCGTCAACTGCTAACCTCCCCAAGATGGATGCCATTTCTATAGTGCTTTCAGCCATTTTCATTTTAGGTTTTTCGGGAATTGCATTCGAGCATACGCTTAGAGTAAACAAGAGTTGGATTGCTTTGTTTATGGGAGCAATCATGTGGTTGATTGTGTCTTACGGAGAATCTAAAGAGATGCTGGATCGTTCTTTGGATCACGGATTTGCAGAAATTTTCGAGCTGGTCATTTTTCTAATGGGAGCGATGACCATCGTGGAAATGCTTGGATATTTTAGGTTTTTCACGTGGGTAGAAGCCCATCTGACAAGGTATAAAATTTCCAACAGAAGATTATTTTGGCTGCTAGGAGCCATCACTTTCGTCGCATCCGCCCTATTGGATAATCTCACCAGCACATTGGTTATGATCCAGATTGGTAGGCATCTCTATATTAAGAAGGAGAATTTCAATTTGTTTGTGATCAATACGGTCATAGCTGCCAATGCAGGTGGGGCCATGTCTCCAGTTGGAGATATTACAACTATCATGCTTTGGTTGGCTGGTAAATTTAAGGCTTGGGAAATCATTTTTTATGGAATGCTCCCATCAATCGTAGCGTGGGTACTCCCTCAAGCGTTACTCACGGCCAGAATTTCACTTATAAGAGAACGAGAGTCCAGAGATTTCAGTAAAGAGCTTCCCTTGCAATGGGGACTAATTATTCTTGGATTTGCCACATTTGGAATAGCGGTGATTGTTAATGTACTCAATCTGCCTCCTTTTTTCGGAATTATACTTGGCCTTGGCCTTATTGCCATTGTCATAGATTTGAAATTTAGAAGTGGAAAACTCAAGGAAAAAGCTGGCCATATTGTCAATCTGGTTCAACGGATTGATATGGGCACCATCTACTTTTTTGTTGGTATTCTGTTGGCAGTAAATGCCCTGGAATACGCAGGCATTCTTCATAAAATTGCGGATGCTATGTTTGGTGCCGGTGGAGACATCAGCAGCTCTGCACTGATGTACGGAAATACGTTTTTGGGGCTTTTCTCTTCTTTGTTAGACAATGTCCCACTGACGGCCGCTGCAATAAAAATGTTGCCTGATTCCATCGACACCATTTATTGGATTCTGCTGGCGATTACGGCGGGTACTGGTGGAAGTATTCTAATCATTGGATCGGCTGCTGGTGTAGCGGCGATGGGGCAAGTGGAGAGCCTCACCTTCAAAGAATACTTATATAAAGGTTCGCTTCCAGCTCTCTTGGGGTATTTTGCTGCGATTGGTACGTGGTACATCATTTATCTGCTTACGTGATTTTCTGAAACATACACTTGCTATATTTGAGTCCTTGGGAAGTTAGCCCAGTTGGTTTACCTGCCCGCCGGGAATAGGCAATGGGACTTTAGCTCAGTTGGTTTAGAGCGCATGCTTGACAGGCATGAGGTCGGCGGTTCGAATCCGCCAAGTCCCACTTTGGCAGGCGGTGAGCACCGCCTTGACAGGGCGGGGGTCGCTGGTTCGAAACCGACCAAAGGAAGGTTCACAAGGGGGGCAGTGCGGCATGGCTTAGCGTATGAGTAATCCAGTACTTCCCACTCGCTGCATGGTCAAAATTCAAAACCAAACAGGTGTTTTCGCTAAACCGACCAGGGAGTTGGTATGAGCTGCTCCGAAGTTATTGATTGGACTAAAATATTACAACTCCATTATCTTTTTTAGGTCAATATCAGACAAATCCAATAGCCCGGATTTAGGAAGCCTTTTTGTAAGTTCTCTCCAATTTTCATCCCCTTTGAAGACGGTCTCAAAAATCGGAAGGGCTTCTTCTAATCGATTATTATTTGCCAAGGCCACCGCCTTCCAATACTTCATTTCCAGATTTTCAGGAAACAGTTGTTCTGCCGCACCGTATTGCTCCAGTGCTTTTTCCATATCACCTAATTCAACAGATAGATCTCCCTGATTCATAAAATCGTAAGCCCGATGTACTGACAAGAGTCGCTGTAGCTCAACCAGTGGTTCTTGATGATCATCCACTCGCAAATCAATTTTTTTATTCTTCCAGGGGTTCTCCACACGCTCAGCATTTACTACAATCAATGCGGCAGATTGTTTTCCTCTAATATCTCCGCCAGCCTCTTGAGCCGCGATGAGTACTTTCATCACTCTTTCGGCTAGGGGCAAATCACTATTTTCCTCAAAGGCTTTTGCCATTGCTGGCACCACTTGGTCGTTGAGCATCATGTTTGCTTGCACAGAGTAGTTGTCTCCAACAATATGATCCGCAGATACGATGCATTTTTTCCCCGTATAGGCTGAGGCCTTTCCATTGGCATCCAGAAATGCCACTTGTCTAAAGTCCTTTCCTTGATCTTCTCCAATTAAATGTTCGAGTGCTTCAGTAGCGGTTTTACCTTCAGACATTAGTTTCAGACCCTCTGGCCCAAACGCCGGATTGACGAAAGATTGGGTTGCAACAACCCCAACCCCTGATTTCCCCCAAGACACCAGCGTGCCAACAGAAAACCAGTGACTCTGAACACCAACAGCCATCTCGCCCGTATTTGAATCTCTGGCCACAATTGAGAAAGTGTGGGCAAAAGTGTCTTTATATGTTTTTTGAGCCTCACTGGTCAAAGGCTGGATCAGGACAAGAAACACCAGTGTTTTGAGAATCTTCATCGAATGATATTTTGGTTAGCAGCCTAAGTTATTCCTAAATTTAGGAAACTTCGCGTATATCTGGTAACAAGATGAATGAACGGAAGCTTTAAAACTCCAATGTCAGCTGCGTAATAGGTCTGGGCTCTTCCTCCTTCTTGAAATTTGAAATACCTACACCAATCAATCGTACGCCTTCTTCGCTTAGCAAACCTTCGGTCATTAAAGCCATGGCTGTTTGCACAAACTCTTCTTCCGTTTGAATGCCACGATCGAGCGTTTTGCTTCTGGTGATTTGCCTGAAGTCTGCGTACTTTAGTTTAATCGTGAGGGTATATCCTTTGACCTTGCTTCGTTGATATCTTTCAAATGACCTCTGCGAAATCTTGTGAAGTTGCAGATTGATTTCGGCCAGTTCGGTGATGTTGTTTTCAAACGTACTTTCAGTACTGATCGATTTGGTCTCCCGAGTTGGTTGTACTTTGCGATGATCAATCGCACGTGAGATGTAGTAGTAATACGAGCCGGATTTCCCAAATCGAAGCGTAAGGTCGTGAAGCGTTTTTTTTCTTAAATCTTTACCCGTGAATATTCCCGCTTTGACCATTTTTTCTACAGTCACTTTCCCAATACCGTGAAATTGATGAACAGGAAGTTTGGCGACAAACTCTACTGCGTCTTCTGGAAGAATGACATGAAGTCCATCTGGCTTGTCAATATCTGAGGCGGTCTTAGCCAAGAATTTATTGAAGGACACGCCACCAGAGGCAATTAGACCAGTTCTCTCTTTGATCTTTCGCTTTATTTCCAGAGCAATTAATGTTGCAGAATTCAACCCGATTTTATTTTCAGTGATGTCCAGATAGGCTTCATCCAGTGAGAGTGGTTCGACCAAATCCGTGTACTCGAAGAAGACCTCTCGAATTTGGCGTGATAGTTCTTTGTATCGATCGAATCTGGGAGGAACGAAAATCAACTGCGGACACCTCTTAGCCGCCAGGGCAGAGGCCATGGCTGATTTCACGCCGAACTTCCGTGCTTCATAACTGGCCGCTGCAACCACCCCACGCTGGGAATCACCACCAACAGCGACAGGTTTGCCTCTAAGTTCAGGATCGTCCAGTTGCTCTATGGAGGCGTAGAACGCATCCATATCGATATGTATGATTTTTCGGAAGTTCACGAGGCGAAAATAGACTAACTAATAACAGTGGGATCACGTGAAGCGTGATCCCAGCTTTTCGAAAGACTAGCTAACTATTCACTAGTCAACTAGTTACTAGGTTTGCGAATGCAGAGCCATTCGATTTCCTTCGGTATCCACGAAAAAGGCCATGTAACCCACCTCTTCTGAAATCTGAGTTTTGGGCACGACGATTTTTCCTCCGGCTGCTTCCACTTTTCCTAAAGCGTCGTTTAGATCAGGGTTGGCATTCAGATAAAGTGCTGGCCCATCGGTTGCGCTTGGTACGTGCATATCGCTTTTGATCAATGCGCCGGAAAGTTTTCCTGATCCTGGATCATAAGGGAAGAAGGCCATGGGCATTCCGACCATTTCCATCCTTTCCATTTTTATTCCGAAAATCGTTTCATAAAATTTTGCGGCACGCTCAATGTCCTGTGTAGGAATCTCGAACCAGTTGAGGGTGTTTGTTGTTGCGTCCATGATCTTTTTGTTTAGGACGAATAAGTTACAACTTATTGGACAAAATTTTTCAACTGCTCCTCCAAAGCCTTAATCTTTTCCTCCGCCTCCGCTTGTTTCTTACGTTCGATTTCTACCACTTTTTCAGGAGCGCCACTCACGAATCTTTCGTTCGAGAGTTTCTTTTCGACCGAAGCTAAGAAGCCTTTTGTGTACCTGATTTCATCTTCTAGCCTTTTTCGTTCTGCTTCCGGATCCACAGATTCTGCCAGAGGGATGAAAAATTCATGACCTTTCAATACGAACCCATGGGCTTGGTCTGGTTTAGTGTTTGAAAACTGAATGCCTGAAAGGTTGGCTTGTTTCTTTACTGATGGAAGAAGACTTGCCAGTTCACTTTCTTTGGAAGTACAGATGATCAAATCCAATTCCACCTTCTGCGCTATTTGCTTCGTATTTCGAATGTTTCGGATGCTCGTGATTATCTCGAAAAGCAAATCGGCTTGACCAAGAACGCTTTCATCAAAACCAGTGGAGGTTGGCCATACAGTAACCAACAAAGCTTCATCTATCTTTCGCTCCCTTATCGTTTGCCAAAGTTCCTCTGTGATAAATGGCATAAATGGGTGTACCACCTTCAGTACTTGCTCGAAGAATTCGATTGTTCTTGCTTTGGTGTGCTCATTGATCGGGCTTTGATAAGCGGGCTTCACCCATTCGAGGTAGTTGCTACAGAAGTCATTCCACACCAATTTATACACGGTCATCAAAGCATCTGACATTCGAAATTTTGAGAAGTGATCTTCCAATTCTTCCAACCCCTGATTCAATCGGCTGTCGAACCAAGCAATGGCTAGATCATCTACGTCTTTACTTTCTTCGTTGGTCGTTTCCCATCCCTCGACCAACCGATAGGCATTCCAGATTTTGTTAGAAAAATTTCGTCCTTGTTCGCACAATTTTTCATCAAATAGCAAATCATTTCCAGCCGGGGAGCTGAACAACATACCCGTACGTATGCCGTCCGCACCGTATTGTTTCATGAGGTCAAGAGGATCGGGAGAGTTGCCCAAAGACTTACTCATTTTACGTCGCTTCTTGTCCCGAACAATCCCCGTGAGATACACATCTTTAAAAGGCTTCTCACCCAAATACTCATATCCTGCAATGATCATCCGGGCGACCCAGAAAAAGAGAATCTCCGGAGCGGTCACTAAAGTGGCAGTCGGGTAGAAGTAGCTGAGATCAGTTTTCTTACTTTTATCAATCTTGCCTGTTTCTTTGTCAAAGTCGTCATCCGAAAATCCCCCAAAAGTGGAAATCGGCCAAAGCCATGAAGATGCCCACGTGTCGAGTACATCCTCATCTTGCCGAAGATCCTGAGCCGTAAGATTTACCTTACCTGTTTTCTCTTTGGCTAATTTCAATGCCTCTTGAGCAGATTCGGCCACTACGAAATCATTTTCACCTTTACCAAAATAGTAAGCCGGAATACGCTGACCCCACCACAGTTGACGCGAGATACACCAATCCCGTACATTCTCCATCCAGTGGTTGTAGGTGTTCTTAAACTTGGCAGGATGCAGCATGACTTCATCATCCATCACTGCTTTGTGAGCCGTTCGGGAAATGTCCTTCATGTTCACAAACCATTGAAGCGAGAGCTTTGGCTCAATGACGGAATTGGTTCGTTCGGATCGTCCGATTTTTGTCACGAAATCTTCCTCCTTCTCAAGAATGCCTGCTTCTTTGATGTCTTTCACAATTCTCTTTCTCGCTTCAAATCGATCCAAACCAACGTAGGAGGGAAGCTCGCTTTTTTCGTTGAGTGTGCCATCCAGGTTGATGGTGTCTATGACTTCTAGCTTGTGACGTTGGCCAATTTCATAATCGTTTTGATCGTGGGCGGGCGTTACCTTCAAGCAACCGGTCCCAAAATCCAATTCCACGTAGGTATCTCCGATTATCGGAATCTCACGGTTGATAAAAGGCACCAGAGCCGTTTTGCCAATCAAATGTTTGAAACGCTCATCTTTTGGATTCACCGCAATGGCCGTATCGCCCATGATTGTCTCAGGGCGTTGCGTTGCGATCACCACAAATTCGTCAGAATCTTTCAGTTGATATTTCACATGGTAAAGAGTGGCATTCTCTCCTTCTTCCTTGTGAAGGACTTCTTCGTTTGAAAGTGCGGTTTGTGCTTCACAATCCCAGTTGATCATTCGAAGGCCTCTGTAGATATATCCTTTTTTATGCAAATCCACGAACACTCGAATCACAGATTTGTAATAGTCGTCATCCATGGTGAAGGATGTACGCTCCCAATCACATGAGGCGCCTAATTTCTTTAATTGCTCAAGAATAATCCCGCCGTACTTCTCTTTCCATTCCCACGCATAGGTCATGAATTCCTCACGAGAGAGCTCACTTTTCTTGATCCCACGTTCACGGAGCATCTGCACGACTTTCGCTTCGGTAGCTATGGAAGCATGATCCGTGCCTGGCAACCAACACGCCACTTTGCCTTCCATCCGAGCTTTTCGAATCAAAATATCCTGAATGGTATTATTCAGCATGTGTCCCATGTGCAACACCCCTGTGACGTTTGGAGGGGGGATTACGACCGTATAGGGTGCCTTATCTGGAGATGGCTCGGCATGAAAATAGCCATTTGTCATCCAGTAGTCGTACCACTTATCTTCTACACTTGTTGGGTCGTATTGTGCCGAAATGCTCATTTATTTTCAAATTAAGGCTGCAAAGCTATGAATCAATAAGCTGGGAGCAAGCTCAAGAGGTATGAATTGGGAAAAAATAATTTGTTCGATGAAAGCATCTAGAAACCTGCTTTGCCTCAGACGGGTAAAACCCATCAGTGGTGATTTATTGCGTTTGAAAAAATCCAATGAGCCAACTTATCTCGTAATTGAATTGTAGATAAAATCTACAGAACTATATTTAAGAAATTTAAGAACAAAACGAATGTCGGATTCAACAACCACTACGAACGAAATTCAATGGAGCCAATTGCTAAGTTTGGCCGCACTATATGCCTCAGTCACCATTGGTTGGATCGCTTATTTTAATTTTCAGCCCGTTCTATTGGATGTGTATAATCTCGGTGATCTGAAGCTCTTTCTGTATGTAGCCACGGCTATCATAATGGTTATCACTCCGCTGATTGCCGGAAAAATTGGTGATTATTATCGTGCAAAGGCGGGTCAGCGGCTGCCAATAATAAGTGCAGGAATAAGCTTTGCTGCTATGATTTTTATGGCTGTGGCATTCACTGTGCTGCTGAATCCTGATCCAAATTCTACCATTCGATTCATCATCCCGGTGCTCGTGGTTCTTTGGCTGTTTTCTATGGCCATATTCACTAGCCCTGCGATCTCCACCATCGAGTTGTTCGTGCCAGCGGATAAGCTGCCAACCGCCATGGCGATCTTGACAATCGTGTATGGGTTGCTGTATGCCCTGGAGCCAGTGATTATCACTCTTGTGAATATTTTGGGACCAGCACCCACATTTATAATTGGAGGTGTGGCCGTGTTTGGGACGGGGCTTTTGATGAAAAAGAACACCAAGATAATTCCTGACAAACCTAAACCCACACAGTTGAATAAAAGCGATTACACTTACGCATTAGGCCTGGGATTTATTTTTGGCGTGGTGACTACCATACTTTTTAATCTATTTCCCGATTGGTTGAGTGCCAAGGGATTTGGGCTTTATGGTTTGAGTGGCGATGCTGAGATTGCAATTATCCTGGGAGCTGTGGCTGTGGTTTCATGGCCGATCAGCCGATTGGTTGAAGGTCGATCTATCAACTTGTTTGTGCTTTTGGGAATAATAGCCATCGCAGTGGTGATCTCAGGAATCTATTTTGTAGACAATCGTATGCTGGTCATAGGCCTGATGGTTTTGTTTGCCATCTTCTATTCAATGATGTCTGTGAGCTTTTTACCTCTTGCACTTAGTATTGTTCGCGATCAGAATAAGGTGTTTGGGGTGGGTGTTTTCTTCGCTGGATTTGAATTGCCAAATGGAATTCTTGAGGCGATATTGGTAGCTGGAGGAAGTTTTTAAGTTTGCTTGTCACGGCTGAATCATGGAACTAGTCTGATCGTGAAAGTCCGCTCTTTCGTTTGGATTGTTGTCCAAACCAGCGCCACACCATCTATCCAAATTCTACCTTCATTCTCCTTTCCTTTTACTACTTTAGGCGTCTAATAATTAACCTACCAATGAAGTATATTTCTAGCCTTTCCTTTTTGTTTTTTGTTCTATCCGCTATGGCTCAGCTCCAATCACCGGCTGAATTTCTCGGCTATGAATTGGGCGATCGTTTTACACGTCACAGCGATGTAGTCGATTATTATGAACATGTCGCAGAAGTTTCCTCCATGGTCAAACTTGAGGAATACGGACGGACGTATGAAAACAGGCCACTTCTGCTCGCGTATGTAGCATCTGACGAAAATATGGCCAGACTGGAGACCATTCGCAAAGACAATCTTAGACGCACAGGAATCCTGGAAGGCGCACCCACTACCGATGTGTCCATTGTCTGGCTCAGTTACAACGTGCATGGAAATGAAGCCAACTCTACCGAGGCATCTATGGCCACTATCTATGAATTATTGACATCTGAGGAAGCAAAGAAGTGGCTAGAAAATACAGTGGTGATCATCGATCCGTGCATCAATCCAGATGGTAGAGATCGCTATGTGAATTTCTATAATCAGTTTGGCAACCTGCCCTTCAATCCAGATCCTCAATCGATGGAGCATAGAGAACCCTGGCCGGGAGGACGAGCGAATCATTACATGTTCGATTTGAATCGTGACTGGGCATGGCAGACGCAAATAGAGTCTCAGGAACGGCTCAAAGAATACAACAAGTGGATGCCTCATGTGCATGTGGATTTTCATGAACAAGGTCATAACAGCCCCTATTATTTTGCCCCGGCAGCCCAGCCTTATCATGAGTTAGTTACCAAATGGCAAAGAGATTTTCAAGAGACCATAGGAAAGAACCATGCTAAATATTTTGATAAGAACAATTGGTTTTATTTCACCAAGCAGTATTTTGATTTGCTCTATCCGAGTTATGGCGACACGTATCCATTGTACAATGGAGCCATTGGGATGACTTATGAGCAAGGTGGGGGAGGAAGAGGAGGATTGGGTGTGCTCAAACAGGAAGGAGACACGCTGACGTTGCTCGATCGATTGACGCATCACAAAACCACGGGGCTTTCTACTGTGGAAATAACCTCACAAAATTCGAGCAAAGTTCTCTCAGAATTCGAAAAGTTCTTCAGCACACCTGTCAGAGGAAAATACCAATCCTTTGTCCTGAAAACAGACAATCGTGACAAGATGAAGCATCTGAGAAATTGGCTAGATGCCAATGGAATCGAATACGGAAAGGGGAGCGCTCAGAAAGGGTTGCGAGGGTATCATTACGGATCAGGAAAGGATCGGAGCTTTAGCATTGGTCCAAATGATTTAGTTGTGAACACCAATCAACCGAGAGGTGTAATGACTAAAGTATTATTTGAACCAAATACGAAATTGGTGGATTCGCTGACATACGACATTACCGCCTGGGCCGTGCCTTATTTCTACGGAATGGAGGCCTATGCCACCCCTACTTTGATTCCAACTCAATTGGATGATACGGATGATTTCATGCCTTATCCCACAGATGGTAAGGAAGTCTATGCCCTTTTGTATAAATGGAATTCAATGAAAGATGCCCAATTCCTTGCCGAGGTGTTGAAGGAAGGCATCAAGGTTAGATTTAGTACTCGAATTGTTAAAATCAAAGGGAACAGTTTTGGGCGTGGTACATTGGTGGTTTCGAAGCGTGATAATTCACAGATAAAGGACTTTGAGCAAACAATGAATAGTTTGGCCAACTCTAAGGGACGGATCGGATATCCTATTTATACTGGCTTTATGGATGGCGGACCAGACATTGGCTCGAACGATATTCGATACATCAAGCCGCCAAAGGTGGCACTGCTTGGTGGAGATGGAACAAGTTCACTTAACGTTGGAGCCACCTGGCATTTTATGGAGCAGGAACTTAACTATTCGATAAATATGCTTAGCACTGACGGCCTCAGCCGAATGGATTTAACTGCTTACAATGTACTCATCATGCAGGAGGGTCGCTATACTAATGTGAAAGAGCATGGGATGAAGAAGCTATCAGAATGGGTAAAACAGGGGGGGAAATTGATTTTGTTTCAGTCGGCGATACGCAAATTTGTGGATTCGGACTATGCCAGTATCAGTAAATACAACTCTGATGATGAAAAGGAAGCAGCTGAGAAAACGGATACAGAAAGAGCAGAAGAAGCTAAACTGAATCGCTACGAAGATGGTCAGCGTAACTACGCTAAAAACATTATTCCGGGAGCAGTATTCAGAGTGAGTATGGATAATTCTCATCCAATGGCTTTTGGCTATGGTGACACATACTATTCTCTGAAAACATCAAGTGCGCGTTACGGTTATTTGGATAGCCAGAATGTAGGAGTAATCAAATCTTCCAGTGACCATTTGAGCGGATTCGCTGGTCAGTACGTACGTGAAGCACTACCCAAATCTATGGTGTTTGGCGTTGAAAATATGGGGAGTGGACAAGTTGTATATTTCGCTGACAATGTGCTGTTCAGAAATTTCTGGCACGATGGAAAGTTAATGGTCGCAAATGCGCTGTTCTTTGTGGGGCAGTAACTTGATTCAAGATGATCCCGATTCGTTTCATTTTCATTTTATGCCTGTTTGCAGGACAAGCTGGATTTGGCCAAGAGATTCCTGATTCGCTCGCCATTGATGATGGGCCTTATATTTTCATTGAAGGTGACCAATTGGTTGAAAGGCGGATTGTCGCGGGTCTTGCTCAAGAACGGAATCTTCCTTTGGCCACCTATCCGGTGCAATTTGAAGTAGAACTTTCCGAAATTCCCGCTGTTGAGAAGCTAATTGTTCTAAGCGATATACACGGGCAGCTAGATTTATTCCAATCAATTCTGTTGGCAAATAACATTGTTTCATCAGACCTTTCCTGGTCTTTTGGTGATGGACACATGGTGATCGTAGGAGACGTTTTTGATCGAGGGCCACAGGTGACAGAGACATTTTGGTACCTGATGAAATTGGATGAGCAGGCACAAAAGGTTGGCGGTCGAGTGCATATGCTTCTGGGCAATCATGAACACATGCCCTTGCAGAATGACCTTAGGTATTTGCATGACAAATATCCGGTTGCATCTGCCATTCTGGACACCTCATACCCTGAACTTTTCAGTGATCAGACAGTGATAGGTCGATGGTTGAGATCAAAGAATACGATAGTCAAAATAGGAAGACGAATATTTGTCCATGGGGGTATTTCTTCGGAATTTCTTGACCGAGGGCTTTCTTTGGATGAATCAAATGAGCTGTATCGAGAATCACTGGACATGATGAAAACTGATATGAAGGCTGATTCAAGATATGATCATTTCCATGGATCGAAATGCCCAATTTGGTATCGAGGATATTTTGAAGATGGTTTGAAAAAAGAGGCAATCGAGCAGATTCTGAATCGGCTTGATGCAGATGAAATCATCGTTGGTCATACATCGCAAACCAAAATTGTTGAACTCTACGATGGACTTATTTATGGAGTAGATTCTAGTATAAAGCGCGGAAAATACGGCGAATTTCTTTTGATAGAGGGAGATGCACACTATCGTCTGACCCTTGATGGCGAACGACTCAGTTTCGATTAGTAACCCACATTTTTTCGGTAGCTGATTTCTCACATGTTGATGTTTAATGAGTACGAATATTTATCATTGAAACCTCAAAGGATAATCTAAAAATTCATGGCTCTATCTGATTACATTATCATAGGCATTTTCCTTGCGCTCACCATTTCCATAGGAATTTATTTCAGCAGGAGTGCTGGACAGAACATTGACAACTATTTCTTGGGTGGTCGCAACCTCACCTGGTGGGTTGCTGGTACTTCCATGGTAGCTACAACCTTTGCCGCAGATACGCCATTGGCTGTGACAGAATTGGTGGCTCAAAACGGAATCGCTGGAAACTGGCTTTGGTGGAACATGCTGGCAGGTGGGATGCTTACTACCTTCTTCTTTTCGCGGTATTGGAGGCGTGCGAATATTCTCACTGATGTGGAACTAATCAAGATTCGATACTCAGGAAAGGCGGCTGCTTTTCTTCGCCCCTTCAAGGCCCTGTATATTGGAATTTTCCTGAACGCCCTGGTCATGGGCTGGGTCAATCTCGCCTTGATGTCTCTGTTGAAAGTGTTTTTTGACATCCCTGATGATCAGCTTTTATTTTATGTAGGTGGTGCCTTGGCTCTGGTAGCCATTTACGTGAGCATGTCTGGATTATTGGGCGTTGCGTACACCGACCTTTTTCAGTTTGCCATATCCATGACAGGAAGTATTATACTGGCCGTAATCGTGGTGAATTCTGATAAAATTGGAGGTATTTCGGCACTCAAAGTATCGCTACCCGAGGGTACATTGAATTTTTTTCCGAAAATCGGAACCGGGGAAACCAATGCCGGTGAATTTTTGGTGCTAAGTGTGGGAAGCTTCCTGGCATTTATTGGCATGCAATGGTGGGCGAGTTGGTATCCGGGCGCAGAACCAGGTGGAGGCGGATATATTGCTCAGCGAATGATGAGCACCAAGGATGAAAAGCATGCCATTTACTCTACTTTATTTTTCCAGATCGCCCATTATTGTATCAGACCCTGGCCATGGATAGTCGTGGCACTCTGCACGCTCGTACTCTATCCTGAATTGGCAATGGAGGATCAGAAGCTGGGCTATGTCATGGCCATGAAGGACCATTTGCCCGCAGGGTTAAAGGGGTTGTTGCTGGTTTCTTTTTTGGCTGCTTACATGAGTACTATTTCCACTCAGCTCAATTGGGGCTCAAGCTATATCATAAATGATTTTTATAAGCAAGTGGCAAAAAACCATTCAGACAAGCGTCTGGTGAAAGTAGCGAGAATCGCCACGTTGCTACTGATGATTGTCTCGCTTTTGGTCACGACTCAGATGAGTAGCATTTCTGGAGTTTGGACGTTTATTATTGAAAGTGGGGCGGGTGTTGGGCTGGTGCTCATCCTTAGATGGTATTGGTGGCGTGTGAGTGCTTGGAGTGAAATCATTGCTACCATTGCTCCGTTCATTGGTTATGCTATTACCAAATACTATTTTCATTGGGAGTTTCCCGACAGCTTCTTTTTCATTTTGGGCTTCACGACCATCGCCTGGATTGTGGGTACCTTCTTGACCAAACCCACCGATGAAGAAAAACTAAAATCGTTCTATGACCTGATCAGACCAGAAGGAAACTGGAAGCCGTTTGCGAATGGATCCGAAAAAAAATCGAATCTCGTGAATGTTTTTTGGTGTTGGATATCGGCCATCACAATGGCGTACTGTATTTTATTTTTGATGGGAAGTCTCATTTTTATGGAATGGATGGATGGCCTAGTTTATGGAGGCATTGGTAGTGTCGCTCTTTTTGTTTTCAGATACTTCGCCAAAAAGGGGAAGGTGTTTGAGGTGGAGGCCTGATCGGAGATCACTCCTCCAGCGTTCGATACAAAATCTTTCTTGCCTGATGTTTTCTTAGCTCTTGCTGAACGTCCATAATCAACCCCATGTCTGCATCCACGTCGGCTTTTAGCAGTACGATCATCTGATTTTTGTAAGCCTCGTCTAGACTTGCTCTCTGAGTTTCCACCCAATGCCCAATGTCTGATAATTGAATGATCTGATTTTCAGCCGATATTTTGTATCCTATTCCAAACGATACGTTTTTTGGTTTTCCGATGTGAAGCTCTTTGATCAGAAACTGCTTTTGAACTTTTGTCAGTGCATGAGCCGGAGGAATTTTGATTTTGACATGATCCTCTGGCTGCTTCATAGTAGCTGAGACCATAAAGAAGAAAAGGAGAAGGAATACAATGTCGGGCATGGAGGCCGTGGATATCTCCGATTTGGCAACTGTTTTTTTGAAAAATTTCATACTTAAAGGGATTTGAATAGGTCTGGTTCGGCAATTGATATGTTCATAGGAAGCCCCGATCTTGCAAACACATACATGTCTGATTTGGATGGGTCACTTCTGTCAAGTTTCCTGAATTCATCAGAAGACAGGCCTAACTTTTCTCCATACATCTGATAATAGGCTTCCTTGATTTGATCGAGCGTTTCAATGAAGAAGGCATAGCTGGTGCCTCGTTGGGTTTTGATGGAGATGATTGCTTTTTTTGGATTCTCTGCCAGATTGGGGCGAGCGTTTGGGTTCAAAACAAACTCTTTTATTTCAGCCACCAAACCTTCCAAGTCTGGCCTCATTTCATCTTCGATTAGAAATTTGTTGCTAGAATTGATATGAATTTTGAACAGGTTCCGATCCTTGATTTCTGTGATAGTTGGAGAGACATCAGGAGGTAGCTGCATCATCAAACCTTTGTCTTTGTCCAGTGTGGTAGCCACCAAAAAGAAGATGAGGAGTAGAAACGCAATGTCCGCCATGGAGCCTGCCGAAATGGTAACATCAAGTCTTCGCTTGGTTCTTTTCATGCTATTTGAAATTGTTTGATAGTATAATCCATGGATTCGATAAAGTCACAATGTGACTATGGCAGGGTTTTGGATTATTTGATCAAAAGATTTAGAAGCCAACCCATGGCGGACCAACCGACTAGTCTGGAACAGGAAAGAATTTGGATTGAAAAGTCCAAACAGGACATTCGTTTTTTTGAGCCGCTCTATTCCAAATATTTCGATGCGTTGTTCCGTTATTTCGTTCGCCGAACTGACGATGAACAGCTTTCTCAAGACTTGTGTTCATCTACTTTTTTCAAGGTGCTGGATAATATCCAGAAGTATAAGTGGCAAGGAGTGCCATTTGGTGCATGGCTATTCAGGATTGCTGGGAATGAACTCAAGAAGCATTTCAGGGATCGAAAGCCTGTCTATGTGATAGAGGAAGAAAGGCTTAGCTGTCTAGAAGATGAAAGCATGATTCAGAACCCGGACTATCGTGGGCGTTTGATTGAGGTATTGGACGAACTACCAGAAATGGATCTGCGTATACTAGAGTTGAAGTACTTTGAGAATTATAATTTCAGAGAAATCAGCGCAATGCTAGAAATGGGAGAAAGTGCTGTGAAGATGAGATTGTATCGATTGTTGAGTAATTTGAAAACCATACTAGAGCGTCATGACTAAGCGTGATTTCAGAATAAGGCGAGGGCTCTTCCGACAAGGACAAATTCGGAATCGAAGAGATTTTGCGTCTTTTCAGTCGGAGTATGAGGGAAGGCACAAGGGTGGGCGTTTCTCGAGGATAGCCATTTTGGTATTGATTGGTTTGATTTTGGCGTTGGGTGTGTATTTAATTTTAATGTGAGCTGGTGGTCATTTTAGGGTACCACATTAGCTTGCACGCATGAATTTTTTGTTGAGAGTCGCGATTGAATCCGATAAGGAATTTCTCCTTAACCTCAGGAAGCTCACAATGTCCGAACACCTGGCGAATGCCGGGATTCATATGACGGATGCCCAACATGCGGAACGGCGCGACTACAGATTTGAAAATGCTCAGATTATTGAAATGGAAGGAGAATCCATTGGGCTACTTAAATACAGCAGAAATCAAACCACCATCGAGCTGAGTCAGTTGCAGATTCTACCCGATTGGCAGGGGAGAGGAATTGGAAAAACCATCATTGACTACCTCATCACGCTATCGTTAAAGGAGTCTAGACTTTTAACACTAAAGGTTTTAAAGGAGAATAAGGCTCGACATCTTTATCACCGAATGGGTTTTGAGATTGTAGGCGAAGAGGGAGAAGAATTCAAGATGGCATATGACCATCGAGCTACATAAACGAAATCGGACGGAGTTCAGTTTACACTACTGCCGTTTAGAATACTGATTCGTAATTGCTTTCCAAAGCACTCAAAAGTTTTTCCTTGCTAAGGCTCTGCTCACCAAACACCGCTTTGTAGGGTTCGTATATTTCCTCAAGTCCAGCTTGTAACAAACTCTTATCTTCTTTTTCTATTGCTTCAGAAAGCATTCCCATCAGAATGATTTCCATTTTGCCATCCGCCAGCTCACCGTACATTTCTTTGAACTTACCTGCTGAGACCAAAAATTCTTTCATGTAAGCATTTTTAGTATCTGTAATGCCCATGCTAAATATGATAAAGTCATCTTCATCCTTGAGCGAAAGTTGAGGATACAATTTCAGAAATTCATCAATCCGCTCTTCGGACGCTCTATCTTCATTGATTAACTCAATCACGTAGGATTTCAGGGTTTCTCTGGATCGGTCGCCAGCTTCGTATTTTTTTTCCAACTGATAAATGGCCGTACTTTCAGGAAACACTACGGCATTACCACTTTGCTGAATATCCTGAGGTGAGACCACTCCGACAATCTTCTTTTTTAGTTCCATTTCTGGAGAAAGAAAGAGCATGGTAGGGTAGGCGTTCAGGGAAAATTCTCCCATCAGCATAAGGCCATCGCCTTGCTCACCATCCAATTGGATGGATACGAAGTGCTGGTTCATAAATTCACCAAGTTTCTCATCTGGAAAAATCTCTTTGGCGAGGTATTTACAGGGGCCACACCAATCCGCATAGACGTCAATAAATACATGTTTGTTTTCTTGTTTGGCTTTTGTCAGAGCTTCGTCCAATGACAGGGATTGAAATTCTATGCCAGATGCGTGTACGTCGGAGAAAAATACGAAGGAGAGGCACATGACTCCTATGGTTTTGCTTACGTTCATAACACTCGTTTTTGCTGTTTGACTTGTAGAGTAACGGGAGGATTGTGGATTAAGTATGTAAACATCGACTCTTCATGTTCAGGGCGATGAAATGCGATCCCTCAAATTGTAAGTACCAACTTGTACTCAATACCATGTTCGTTGGTGAGTTTAATGGAATCATCGGATTTCAATTTCAAGCGAAGTTTGGATATGCAGGTATTCAATAACAGATCCATCAAACGAGTACTTTTCGGTTATTTACAACGTTCCATATTGTTGACCTTATTCGAAAATTACGTCACCCTCTGAGTCAAACCACTGCTTGTACATGGGCATGTGAATCTTCTCTACATGGTTACGTTTGATCTTCATTGTTGGTGTGAGTAGTCCATTTTCAACGGTCCATTCTTCGGTCATCACGACCACCTTGCCAATTTTCTCATAAGCTTCCAAGGTTGGGTTCACTGAGCGCATCGTATTGTTTAGACTGTCGGACAATTCGTCTTGACTTTTCGTCTTGCCCAGCTCGGATGGCACGACTAGTGCAATGGGCTGAGGAATGCCCATGCCCACAATACAGATTTGTTCAATGTCCGTATTCTTTGTGTACTCCAATTCGATAGGAGAGGGAGCGATGTATTTTCCTTTATCCGTTTTGAACTGATCCTTCACCCTTCCAGTAATGCTGAGATAACCATCATGGTCAAACTCACCCACATCTCCAGTGCGTAGAAATCCATCTTCGGTGAACACTTCAGCGGTTTTTTCTGGCTCCTTGTAGTAGCCTGTCATCAGGCAATCACTCTTTACCAGAATCTCACCTTCTGGTGATAGCTTGCTCGTCACACCCACAGTGGCTACTCCAACCGTACCGTACTTGTTGGATCCAGGCAGGTTATAATGCGAAAGAATACAATCTTCGGTCATGCCATACCCTTGGCAGATGTCTATGCCGATTTTTTTATACCATTCCATTACGCTTACGGCAAGGGGTGCTGCCCCAGAGGAAATAATCTTTGCATTGGTTAGCCCCAATTTGGCCCTGATTTTCTTTTTCACAACTCCTCCAAGAATTGGAATACTCAGCATGGTATTCATTTTCTTTTGAGGCATACTTTGAAGAATTTTTTCTTGAAACTTGGACCAAATCCGAGGCACAGCGAAGAATATGTCCGGTTGGGTATTGGCCAGATCAGACGCAAAAGTTTCTATAGACTCAGAGAAGGTGAATCGTGCGCCTATAAAGAGCCCAGACATTTCGATAATGCATCGCTCAGCTATGTGGGTGAGGGGGAGATAAGAGAAAAAATCCGGGTGATTACCAGCGTTCAGTATTTCCCTGAAATTATTGGCTACTTGCGCAAATGAACCAACGGAATGCATGACGCCCTTCGGTAAGCCCGTAGTACCTGAGGTGTAGATGATGGTGGCTAAATCATCAGGCTTATTCTCAACCACTTCTTGCATGGGTTCATTCTTCTCAACAAGGCTTTCCCATGTTTCTCCATCAGTCACATCATAGATTTCCATGGATATGATCGGAATATCCGTTACCCCAGATTTCTGCTTGGAGTAATCATCTAATTTTCCAACTATGAGTCCCTTAGACTCACTGTGAACCAGAATGTGGTTAATGGACTCAGCATTTAGCGTAGGGTAGATAGGAATGGACACATGCCCGTTCATCATGATTGCCAGGTCGGCCATGATCCAATGCGAGCAGTTTTTAGAAAGCATCGCAACGTGGCTGTGTGGCTCGAAGTTCATTGCCTTGATGGCTGCTGCTATCTTTCTGATTTCTTGTCCTGCCTCGGCGTAGGTATGGATTTTGAATTTTCTATTGAATGGCTGTCGGAGAAATTCTTGGTTGGGTGTGTTAGCTTCCCAATGTAAAAATGCAGCAAGAGGTGATTTGAAATTCATTGGTATTTTGGTTAGGTCAGTTCTTTGAACACGGTTTTCGGTGCTGAAGATAATAAAAACCTCACAAATCGGCTGACTGAAAGAGCCTGAAACGGACACGGTTTAAATTGTTAATTTGACAGAATGAAAAATACTGTATTCTTCCTTGCCTCGTTGATGGTCGGAATTGAGGTACTGGCTCAAGAAGGAGGGCAAAAAGCCGATTTTGAATATTTGAAACCAATGGTTAAGCAAATGTTTTTTGATATTGAAACTAATTTAGGTAATATTACGTTTTCAGAAAGGTAAATATACCTAATATGAAAGTTGAAGAACCTATTGTAGCGTATGGCATGCCCGCCTCAGTCCGTCCGACGGTTTTATTGGGGCTTATCAGCAAGTTTCAATTTCCATCTAATTATTTACAATTTCTCAAGGACAACACGGGTGCTACCGATGAAACTCTGGCCTATTGCCTCAATGTAAATGTAAAAACATATCGTAGCTATCGTAGAGAAGATGCAAATCTACGACCCGATATCAAGGAGCAGTTGATCATTCTCGTGGCTATGGTCAGGCATGGGCTAGACGTATTTGGCTCTTCCAAGAGTTTGTCCAAATGGCTGCATGCTGATAATTTCATGCTTGGTTCTAAGCCAATGAATCTCCTCAACACCAATAGTGGAGTAAGGTTGGTTGATGATCGTCTCACAGGCATGGAGTATGGAGACAATGCCTGATGATTGTTTATCGCATTGCCGCCACTCAGTATGCCAATTCTCTAATGGCTTCAGGTAGATCTGGCAGATGGAATTTAGCCGATCAATATGTAATCTATGCATCGGGTAGTCGCTCACTCGCCACTTTGGAAGTTTTGGTGAATCGGTCGGGAATACATCCAAGTAGCGAATACAAGGTTATGGTGATTGAATTACCTGATTCTTTCCAACAAATTGAAATCAACCACCTTCCTGACGATTGGAGGGAATTGAGCTATTATCCTCATTTGCAAATGCTAGGCGGTCGATGGTATGAGACCCAAGAATCTCTGGTTTTGAGTGTGCCTTCGGTGGTGGTATCACAAGAATCAAATTTCATCATCAACACACATCATAAAGAATTTGGAGGGAAAGCTAAACTGCTACGCATAGAAGATTATTTTTGGGATGAGAGATTGGAGGCGTGACTATCCCTTCTTTGCCCAAGTGTCCCTCAATGTCACGGTACGATTGAACACTAAATTTTCGTTAGTAGAATCTTCATCCACTCTGAAATACCCAATTCGTTCGAACTGATACTGGTCACCAACGTGTGCGCCTTTCAGAGCAGGTTCTAGGACAACTCGTGTGTTGATTTCCAACGAATCAGGATTCAAATGATTCTTAAAATCATCCTCCACAGTATTCATGTTAGCCGTTGTAAACAGCCGATCATACATTCTAACCTCCGCATGAACAGCCTGTGGAACGGACACCCAGCCGAGAGTCCCTTTTACCTTTTTTCCGCTAGTGTCCTGCCCGCTTCGAGTTTCCGGATCATATTCTGCATAAATCTCCTCAATCTCTCCGTCATCGCCTTTTTTGAATCCTGTGCACTTGATGATGTAGCCAAACTTCAGCCGAACTTCACGATCAGGACCAAGTCGATACCATTTCTTCGGACTGGGAGGGTCTTCTTTGAAATCACCTCGATCAATATAGAGTTCTCGTGTGAAAGGCATGTCTCTGGTTCCGGCCGATTCGTCTTCGGGGTTGTTCTTGGCGGTCATGATTTCTTCTTTGCCTTCTGGCCAATTGGTGATCACCAGCTTCACTGGATCAAGAATACCAAACCGACGATTTGCTTTTTTATTCAAATCCTCACGAACAGAATGCTCAAGAAGCGCGACATCCGTCATACTGTTTCGCTTGACGACTCCAATCGTGTCTGTGAAATTCCGAATAGACGCTGGTGTGTAGCCTCTTCGACGAATACCTGAAAGTGTGGGCATCCTTGGATCGTCCCAGCCAGAAACATGATTTCCCTCGACCAATTCCCGGAGCTTTCGTTTGCTTACGATCGTGTACTCCAGATTGAGTCTGGCAAATTCAGTCTGTTTTGATGGATAAATTCCGAGTTCATTTATGAGCCAGTTGTACAACGGACGATGGACTTCAAACTCTAGAGTGCAAAGTGAGTGAGTGATGTTTTCGATGGAATCGGACTGGCCGTGAGCGAAATCATACGTGGGGTAGATGCACCAGTCGTCTCCGGTACGATGATGCGTGGCGTGCTTAATGCGATAAATAATCGGGTCACGCATGTGCATGTTAGGCGAGCTAAGATCGATTTTAGCACGAAGTACGCGAGTCCCATTCTCAAATTCGCCAGCTTTCATTCTCCTGAATAAATCCAGATTTTCTTCCATAGATCGATCTCTGAAAGGGCTTGGTATTCCCGGCTCGTTGGGCGTGCCTCTCAGTGCATTGAATTCATCCGATGGGAGATCATCAACGTAGGCTGATCCTTTTTCAATGAGCTTTGTTGCCATGTCATAAAGTCCGCTGAAATAGTCAGAAGAATAGAGCGCATCACCTTCCCAATCAAATCCCAGCCACTTGATGTCCTTCTTGATGGAATCAACATATTCTGTTTTCTCTTTCTCCGGATTGGTATCATCAAATCGAAGATTGCATTTGCCAGTGTACTTTTCAGCAAGGCCAAAATTCAGGCAAATGGCCTTGGCATGACCAATGTGCAAATAGCCATTGGGCTCAGGAGGAAAGCGAGTCTGAATGGAGTCGTGTTTCCCTTCTTTCAAATCGTTTTCAATCATTTGCTCGATAAAATTGAGCGACTCTTTTTTGATTTCCTCCATGGTTTTTTTTTAACAACGGCAAAAGTAACTGAGTTTTTGAAGGCATCAATTGATTTTTCAGATCGAATGCTTGAATTCATAAGTTATGTTAACGGTGAACCCATCGATCCAATGATCTCGTACAATTGGCGGACTACTGACCAAAAACAATTCACTATGAAAACAAAAACGGCATTAATCGCTCTTCTTGTCCTCTGTGGCAATTGCGCACAGACACAGGAGGTTATTCCCTTTCATTTGGTTGGCGAGCACATTATCATAAAAGTTCATATTGGAGACCATGCAGAAGCACTCGACTTCATTTTTGATACAGGAGCTTCCAGCATTGTTCTCAATGAAACAACCGCAGAACGCCTTGGAATTCAGCCCATTGAGGTCTCTTCTCTATCTGGTGCCAATGGAGAAATTGCGGTAAAGACCATCCGTGGAAAAGAGCTACATGTGGGAGGAATGACCCTCCGGGATGCAACTATGTATGCCACGTCCGTTCTCAATATTGAAGAATCTCTGGCACATCGGATTGATGGTGTAATAGGCGCACACTTGATTAAGAAGTTCGTGACTGAAATCAATTATGATGAAGCTGTACTCATATTTAGCAACAGCGAAATGTATGAACCCTGGCCGGATGCCTACGAGTTGGACATAGATGCCACCATGCCCTTACCCACGACTCGGGTGAGTTTGATGCTTGGAGATGAGGAATATGACTGTGAATTTGTGATTGACTCGGGCTCAGGCCTACCCATCGCAGTGAATAGTCCTGCGGTGGATCAGTACAATCTCATAAGGAAACTTCCCACGCTGACAACAGAAATAGCCGGACTATCTGAGGGAAAATCAGAAGCACACATTACGCGAATTCCGGAAATACAGCTTGGGAAGTATTCGTTCAAAAATGTGATTTCACTTCTGAGTCAGGCCAAGAGTGGTGCAACCTCATTTGTAAATTTTGAGGGAATTATTGGTAACCCTATTCTTCGGAAGTTCAATATGACACTCGATTATTCACGAAATAAAATGTATCTGAGTGAGAACAAAAGTTTCAATGAACCATTTAGGGATAACTGGGTTGGGTTTGGGGTGAAATATGATTTTGTTTCTGGCAAAATGATTATTGAGGAGGTGCTCGTTCCCGAAAAAATTGATGACGCAATCAAAGAAGGCGTTGCTATCCGAAGTGTGGATGGCGTAGAAGTCAATTTTGAAAATTATCACTCCATCAAAACGGCTATGTATCAAGGCGGAGATCCACTAAAGGTAGTGGTCGAGTCCGAGGGGATATTTAAGGAAATCGAGCTGGAACGCAAACTGTTTTTCTAGCGAGCAATGGAGGTTGTCACTCCAAATTTGAGACTTGGATAGTACGAATCTCCAATACGATAGGTGGGGAATGAAAGCCCTGCATGAATCCTCATGTTGACTGTGGAATTCCGGTTGAGCAAGTATCCGCCACCCATAAATACTGATATGCCCCCAATTCCATCTTCAGTATAAAACTCGGTATCGTCAATCAATTGTATAAAGCTGTACTCCATTCCACCATTCAAAAACCAAGTCATTCGTTTTCTGGATAAAGGGTACAAAATTCCAAGGTTCAGGCTTACGCTTTCCATTCTATTGGCTTGAATTTCTAAATTTTCTATCACTTTTGGAGAGAAATAGTAATCGAAATTTCCAGTAAAAATCACGGTATTTGCATCGAAAGAGTAGGCAATACCAAAACCGGAAAGTGTCTTACCGCCGATCAGCGAATTACCTCCGATCATAAGCCCGAAGAAATGATTGGCTTTGATTTGTTGAATAGCCGCCCCCTGTGCTTCGTAAGCTGTCACTTCTCCGATTTCCACATCGTCACTTGCCTTTGTTTCCGTCATGAAATTTCGCCCTAAGCGGGAAAGTAGCGGGTCTAAATCTTCGTTGCTAATCCCTTTGACCAGATCATGCCAAAGTTTTTTTCCTGTGCTGGTCTCATATAGACCAAGGGAGACAATGTAGATTCCGTCCAGACTATGGATTTCTCCGATCAAGACATGATCGGATTTTCTTTCCAGGGCTGCTTTCAAAGCAATATCGTATGAATTTGCCGCATAGTATTCACTGGCTTTTTCTGGCAAGAGAATATGATAATCGTGATTCGTTTCAATGTATGTTTTGACAAGCCGAGAAGTCGAGTACTGAAGCTCAGCATTTTCTTCGAGATTGATCAATTCGAAGTAAGGGAAGTAGATTTTGTTAGCCTGGGCAATGGAGGCTGTAGAGACAATGAAAAGTAAAATAGATAGAACTAGTGATTTGAAGATTCTCATAAACTACGTAGTAATTGGTTGGGCGTAGGGCAAGAGAAATATGGAATACCCTCAAATCGCTGATTCAAAAGAATGCCGAATCTGAGTAGTGGCCAAGCAGGATCACTTTAGCTTTGAGTTCAAATCAACTCAAGTGTGATTAGAGTTAGAACAGACGATTTCCTTTCTTTGGATTCGGTGGTGCCTATTCTTGATGTTCGCTCTCCTGGTGAGTACGAGACAGGACACATTCCCAATGCGCTTTCATTTCCGCTATTCTCAGATGACGACAGAGCGATTGTCGGGACGATCTACAAACAGGAAAGTAAAAAAGAGGCCGTAAAGAAGGGACTGGAAATAATCGGCCCAAAGATGGTGGACTTTATCGAAGAAGCGGAGAAATTCAATTCTCCAAAGCTGGCTATATATTGCTGGCGAGGAGGGATGCGCTCAGAAAGCATGGCCTGGTTGCTTGGTCAATATGGGTTTGAAACAATCCTATTGGAAGGGGGCTACAAAGCTTTCAGAAATACGCTGCATACTTTTTTTGATCAAAAGTTACCACTCAAAGTAGTCACTGGCTACACGGGAAGTAAGAAAACAGCATTCCTTCATTTACTGAAGTCCAGAGGTGAACAAGTCGTTGATTTAGAAGGGCTTGCCCGGCATCAAGGTTCTAGATTTGGGAATGAAAAATCAACAAATCAGCCTGCTACTGAACACTTTCAAAACCTTGTTTATCAGGAGTTTATGACCTGTGATTTGAATAAAATTATTTGGGTAGAAGACGAGAGTATGCGAATCGGTCAGGTCAGCCTGATGGAGAACTTTTACAAACAAAAAAATGAAAGCGCACACGTCTTTATTGAAATTGAAAAATCACAACGAGTCGAATTTCTGATTGAAGATTATGGAGCGTTGAGCAAAGAACAATTGAGTGGTGCCACGCAAGCAATATCAAAAAAATTGGGTCATGACAATGCAACAAAAGCTATTGATGCTATCATAGAAAATGATCTTAAAACTGCAGTTGAAATTATCCTGACGTATTATGACCGACAATATCACAAGACCATTTCTAGCAAAGAGCATCTTATCGAGGGACATTATAAGATTGATATAAAGAAGCTCGATAACTTAGCGCTTGAATTGTCAAAAAGAGACAGATGATCCGCAAATCAACTAGTCGATCAATTAACTAATCAACTAAACTTGATGCAATACAAACTAACTGAATACAGCCATGGAGCTGGCTGTGGATGCAAGCTTTCTCCGGGCGTGCTAGCGGAGATTATTGGTGTTTATGGAGACGTTCCCGAATTCCCCAATCTCCTGGTCGGAAACGACACGAAGGACGATGCTGCGGTTGTGAGTCTCGATGGAAAAACAGCGATTGTAAGTACCACAGATTTCTTTATGCCCATAGTAGATGATCCCGTGGATTTTGGTGCCATATCCGCCACCAACGCCATCAGTGATGTCTATGCCATGGGAGCAGAGCCGATTATGGCCATTGCCATCCTTGGTTGGCCAATTGATAAGATTCCTGGTTCTGTCGCTTCAGAGGTCATGATTGGGGCTCGTACGATTTGTGCCGAGGCGGGTATTCCTCTGGCCGGCGGACACAGTATTGATTCACCTGAACCCATATTCGGATTGGCCGTGACTGGCAAAGTTTCAGTGGAGCATATTAAGAAAAATACAGATGGAAAAGCTGGCGACCTATTGTACCTGACCAAGCCATTGGGGATAGGTATTGTCACAACTGCGCAGAAGAAAAAACTGGTTGAAGATAAAGACCTTGTCACCGCTAAGAAGTCCATGACTACCCTCAACAAAATAGGACAGGAGCTTGGGAAATTAAATTATGTCCACGCCCTTACGGACGTAACAGGATTTGGTTTGGGGGGACATTTATTAGAAGTCTGTGATGCAGGAAATGTGTCAGCCACTGTTCACAAAGAACAATTGCCAGTATTTGACTTTGTTGAAAAGTACCTTGCTAAAGACTGTGTACCAGGAGGAACTAATCGTAATTGGAAAACGTACGGTGAGCGAATCTCACTCGTTAATGAAGATGACTATAAGCTCATTGCCGATCCACAAACCAGTGGTGGGTTGTTGGTCAGTATTGATCCGGAGAATCAAGCGAATTTTGAGCAATACATGTCTACTCAAGGATTTGATTTGAAACCGATAGGAGCGTTGAGGGAGAGAAATGAGGGGGAGGTGATTGAGGTGGTATAAGAATTCTGATACACTGGATTTATTGATCAATTTCGCTGGAGGGTTGGGCTATTTGATTAATTTTCAATTTCATATCAACAACTGAATTCCCCAACCTGACCCATGCCACAAAACACCCACTCCGAAGTAGTCGGGCTCATTTGGAATATCGCCAACAAGTTTAGGAGACCTTATCGACCACCTCAATAGAGAGCTGGAGTAGGTATAGATAGAACGTATAGAGGTTCTAAAGTGTAGTTAGAACGCCAGGAGGTTCTAAAAATAAGGAAAAAATAGTGGTAGTGACATACAACAGAACACGTATTAGCTGGAATAACTATAGTTATTAGAACCCTAGAAGGTTCTATTTGTTGTTTAGAACGCTAGAAGGTTCTAAATTTAGCCATATGAATAGTAAAATAACAGCTGTAATAACTGGTGATATAGTAGGATCAACCAAGATAGCAGGAGATTATCAGGAGGTATTGTATCAGATAGACAATGACATTAAACAACATAAGGATGAAAGTTTTATCCTAGATATCTATAGAGGAGATAGCTTTCAAAGTATATCTAATAAACCAGCAAAAGGGCTATTGATCCTCTTGATTCTAAAAGCTGGTATAAAGAGGTATAGCAGTAAGAAAGGAAGCAAAGAGATGCAGTGGGATGCAAGAATGTCATTAGGCATAGGTTCTTTGGAAGAATACCCAGAGTCTAACAATTTAAGAGAACTATCGGGAGATCCATTTACTAAATCAGGTCGTAATTTGGATCAAATGAAAGAAAAGGGACGACTAATACAAGTATCTACAGGAGACGAAAAATTAGATGATGAAATATTTTCTGTAACTCCCCTCATTGAAGCGGTTACTAATCGCTGGAGTACTGCGCAAGCAGATGCTATTTACCAATTACTATTGAAGAACCTAACCCAATATGAAATAGGAAAAGAATTAGGCGGTAAATCTCAAAGGGCAATTGGTAAAAGATTAGAAGCAAGCAATGTTGATTCAATCAAACCCTATCTTTTCAGATTTGAAAAACAAATAGTATGGACATTCAACATTTAGACATACTCCTCAGGTTGATTATTGCACACCTGCTAGCTGATTTCGTCTTTCAAACAGACAAGGTCAATGAAGAAAAAAAGAATGGCCCAAAATCGAAGTATTTCTGGCTACATCTGGCTATTGTTGGAGGGGTGGTTTATATCTTTTTAATCGAATGGGCCAATTGGCAATTGCCAATTACAGTCATTATTGCCCATGGGCTTATTGACTGGGGGAAATCTTCAATTAAAAAGGATGGAGTCTGGATTTATATTATTGATCAGCTCCTTCATATTTTGTCACTTGTCTTACTATGGAGTTTTTTTAAGGGCATTTCTCTGGACTCAATTCCGAACCATATCAGCACGCTTTTAAATGACACTTCTAAACTAATAATATTCACATTTTATCTGATTGCAACCCTGCCACTAGGGTATTTGATTGGTCATTTGACCAAAAATTGGCAGGAAACAATAGCTGATGATCAGCAAGGTTTACCCAATGCTGGAAAAACAATTGGGATCATTGAAAGAATTCTGATACTGACTTTCATCATTAACCTTCAGTGGCAGGCTATTGGATTTCTTTTGGCTGCTAAATCAGTCTTTAGGTTTGGCGATTTGAAGGCTGGGCAGGATCGTAAGAAAACTGAATACATTCTTGTTGGGACATTGCTGAGTTTCACATTCTCCATTATGCTCGGTATTCTTATGAATCAGCTTTTAAAATAAACACGGCTTCTATACACCGAAATCAAATTTGAAGAAGCCAAACTCATGAATGACGAAAAATGATGAAGGTGGCAGCTGAACAAGTAGGAAAGGATGTTTATAATAGAGTGAAATTGAGTAGATATGCAATTGGATTTGAAGAGCTATTCGCCACTATAAACCACACCCGATGTGGGTGTTTCATGCAGTTCAATTTCTTTGAGAAGAGGTAATTCAGGCTTGATTTTATCCCAAAGCCACACGGCAATGGCCTCACACGTGGGGTTTTCAAGTCCTTCTAACTCATTCATGTATTTGTGATCGATCTGATCAACGACGGGCTTTATTACGGCCTTAAGATCAGAGAAGTCCATCACCCAACCAAGATATGGATCGAGATCACCTTCGATGATAACTTTCAGCCGATAGGTATGTCCGTGGATCGCTTTACACTTATGTCCTTCGGGTACATTGGGTAGCGAATGCGCTGAATCGAAAGTGAATTCCTTAAAAATGATCATGTTATAGAGTCTTACCGCGAAGGTAGTAGAGTCTCAGATTTAGCCCAAAAAATTTAGTGATCTTTAAACTTCGATTAACCTGACTCTGGCTGGAAATGGCCCAAGAGCCGTGTTGAAAAATCAAGCAATTCTTCAACCTGTCCGGCTGGGGCAATGTGTAAATACTTGAAAACGATCAGCGCTTCTCCATTGCTTTCAATATGCTCCACCTCGTGATCGGTTATGAATTTAATCAAGTCACTAGAAAAAAATCGAGTAACCTCCTCCTCATTCTGGCCAAGTATCTGGAGTTTTTTTGAAATCTTAGGATAATGTATGAATCCATGATCCGTGTACCCGGAATAGGCCTTGACCTGATCAAATATTTTACCAAAAAGGCCTTCTTTCTCCACGCTGAATTTTGGAATGCGATGATTGAGACGAACCAAGATGGCAGTGGTGTGAAAAACCTCCAAGGACAACATAGCTCCTTCGTCAAAGACGATATCGGCGATTTCCCAAGTAGCCCCATGAATACTGTCACCTCCTCGCATTACATTCGTCTTTCGCTCGATGGGTCGGGAGTCAAAGAAATTAAAATTTCGTAGGTACGATGTATCCCAGTCCACTTCTCGCTCAAAGGTCCAACCCTTCTGAATAGCTAGTTTTTGAAGTTGGATCTGTCGTTTTGTAATTCGCTTCTTGCGAGGGCCAACAATGATCTTTAATGCCCGATTGTGACTACTACTTGCCCAATGATGATCTAGTCCCGTAATGGAGACATGGCCACTATGATCGTCTTGAATGCGTTTGTATTCGATAAGATCTTCCATCACGGACAAATCCACCAGCACCGTTTTGGATAAATCAATTCGTGCCACAGATCCGGTGGGAATTTTTTCAAGCAACTTCTCAATCCGCATAAGGGCCAAAAAATTAGCAATACCCTTGATCTTCACATCATAGGAGCCATCAGGTCGTTCGAATATTTTAGATCCTGAATCGAATGTCATCTTGAAGAAATCAAATATTCCCACCTTGGCCAGTAGCATATGTAGAATAAGTGTAATCAATATGCCACCAACAATTCCAAATAGTAGATTAAAGAATAAGGTGATCACGAGCGTTGTGCTCATAAATAGAAGCTGTTCAACTCCCTGATCATAAGAATGATAGAATACTTGAGGTGAAGCCAATTTGATTCCCGTGTGAACCAAAATAATGGCAAGTGCAGCGAGAGGTACGCTTTGCAATACAGGAGCTAAAAGGAGGACAAATAGGATCAGTAAAATCCCGTGATAAAAATTGGACCATTTTGTTTTGGCATTGTTCTGAACATTGACGGTGCTTCGTACGATCACCGTGATGATGGGTAGGCCACCCAGAAGACCAGATACCATCGTACTTAGGCCAACAGCCGTGAGGTCTTTGTCCAGATCCGTGACACGTTTGTAGGGGTCGAGCTTGTCTACAGCTCTTGAACTGGCCAAGGTTTCCACCGATGCAATTAAGGTGATGGAAATAACCGTCAACCAGAAATTCCATGTGCCTATCACTCCAAAATCTGGGTGCATAATGCCCTCCAGAGGATTGTCGGGGAGATTGACAAGAAACTCAGGCCCAACATGGTAGTCCCCATTAAAAAAGGACTCTGTATGGTAAGTGAAAAAATCAAAAAAGAAAACGAACGGTAAAGAGAGCAGTAGCACCCACATGGGGGCTGGAATCAGATGGAATAGCGTGAACGGTATTTTCTTAAAAAAAAGCAAGAGCAGAATACCGGTTATCGAAATCATCAAGATGAACGGATTGGCTTCAGGGAGCATCAATATAGCATCCTTGAGTGTCCCAATGATGGTAGTTGAGGTTGACTCAGTCCCCAAAACAAAATGAATCTGCTTTGAAACAATGATAACCCCTATAGCCGCTAATATGCCATGTAAAACGGATGAGGGAAACATCTTAGCGTACCTACCCCATTTAAGCAGACCTAGCAAGATTTGGATTGCGCCTGAAATTGTAATGGCTGCCAATACATAATTAATATTTCCATCGAGGGCTGCTAGTCCTCCAAGAATAACGGCTATTAGCCCAGCGGCCGGCCCATTGATGGCGACATGTGATCCTCTAAAAAAAGTAGTAATTACTCCACCGATAATGGCAGATATTATACCGGCAATGGGCTGTACTCCAGACGCTACAGCAATCCCTAAAGCCAAAGGCATGGCAACCAATGCCACACTTATAGCTGCGATTAAATCGTTTCTCCAGTTCTCCGCAAGTCCTTTAAATCCTGTAGAAGGGATCATATACTTTTTGTTTACTCATTCCTTTATTGTAATACTAGTCAAGAAAGGGTGAAATACCAGAAATGGGAATAGCTCCTAGTTTGATTCTTTTGATCTTCACCAGGAGCGGCAGGAATTAGTCCTTTGTGGGTTGATGTATAAATGACCCAATGAAATTGTCCTTGTAGGTTTTTTAACTAGTGAATGCCGACAAATTCGGCCTATTTTTACTGTGAAGGTGAAAATGAGCTAAGCAATCTGTCACCTTTGATTATCTTAGAATTTTAGAACCGAAAAAACGATCCCATGTCAATACTTGTAAAGAACGGACACCTCGCCAATGCAGCGGAAGATTTCAAAGCTGATATCTATATCGAAGGGGAGCAAATTGTTGAAATTGGCGAGAACCTAAACAGAGAAGCCGATCACGTGATTGATGCTTCAGGCAAATTGGTTTTCCCGGGAGGAATCGATCCCCATGTGCATTTGGATATGCCTTTTATGGGCACCTATTCTGCTGATGATTATTCCACTGGCACATTGGCGGCTTTGCATGGTGGTACAACTATGGTCATTGATTTCATTCTTCAAACCCAAGGCAAGTCGCTGTACAATGCGCTGGAAACCTGGCAGGCAAAATCGAAAGACAAGGCTTTTGGAGATTATGGATACCACATGGCCGTCACGGATTATAATGAAGATACCAGGAAAGAAATCGAACAAATGGTGGAGAAAGAGGGGATCACTTCTTTCAAAACTTTCATGGCCTACAAAGGTGCGCTTATGATTGATGATAATCAGATGGTGGGATTGATGACCGAAGTGAAGAAGCAAGGCGGGATGGTCACCGTTCATGCGACCAATGGCGATATGATTGATCATTTGATTCAAAAAGCTAAGAACCAGGGAAATCTTAGCCCGCTCTATCACTACCTGACCCAGCCCGAGGTGACGGAAGCCGAGGCTTCCGCACGATTTGGAGACATGGCGGATTACACGGGCTGTCCGGCATATATCGTGCATATGACCTGCGAAGGCGCACTTAATAGTGTGCGTGATGCGACGAAAAGAAATCAGACCGTACTGGTAGAAACCTGTATTCAATATCTGCTATTGGATGCGTCACTTTATGACAAAGGATTTGAATCTGCCAAGTGGGTGATGAGTCCTCCGTTGAGAGAAAAGAAAGACATTGCATCTCTTTGGGCAGGGATTGAGCAGGGGTTGGTAAAAGTTGTCGCCACGGATCATTGTCCATTCACATGGGAACAAAAGAAGATGGGCGAGGAGGATTTCTCGAAAATCCCGAATGGACACCCAGCCATAGAACATCGGATGGAGTTGTTGTTTTCCGAAGGGGTAAAAACAGGAAGAATAACCCTACCCAAATATGTAGAATTGACCTCCACCAATGCGGCTAAATTATTTGGTATGTATCCGAAAAAAGGATGTCTGGCCATTGGGTCAGATGCGGATTTGGTCATCTTCGATCCCAATGAAAAGCATACACTTTCCGCAGAAACACATCACATGAATACGGACTACTCAGGCTATGAGGGAAGAGAAGTGACGGGAAAAACTAAGACCGTCATACTTCGTGGCAAGGTGGCCATAGACAATGGGGAAGTACACATCGAAAAGGGGTATGGTCAATATGTTTTTAGAAATAAAGTAGACGGAAAATTATAATTCTCGTTAGTCAAGTTTCTGAGTACACAAATCATATCTCCACTAGATTAAATGCGTCCCTTAACATTAATCATCTTCCTCTCCATCTATTTTCTGTTGGACTGGTATCTTTTCAGTTCGTTCAGAAGTCTGTGGCAGGATAGCCCGGTTCTTTGGCGTAGGATTTGGTCAATTACGTATTGGTTGCTTTCGTTGCTTCCTTTGTTGGGAATGTTGTTTTATCAGCAATTGGGGGAGGAGTCCGCCAGGGCGTTTCGAACCGTCCTCACCTCAGGTTTCTTCATTGTTTTGCTAGCTAAAATCATTTCTTCTACCTTCCTTTTCATGGATGATATCCGTCGAGGACTTGTCTTTCTCGTAGATTTGATACCGGGTGTTGAACCAAAATTTTCTAAATCTCGATCAGAGTTTATGACCAAAGTGGCTGTTGGCGCGGCGGTGGTACCCATGGCAGCTATGACTTTTGGAATTGCGTCTGGGGCTTACGACTATCGGGTGAGAAACCGGCTGATCACTTCTCCAAACCTGCCAAAGGAATTTGATGGACTAAGAGTGGTTCAAGTATCGGACATTCACACGGGTAGCTTTTTCAATAAGACGGCTGTCTCGGGAGGTGTGGACATGATCAATGACCAGAAAGCCGACATTGCCTTTTTTACAGGTGATTTGGTGAATAACCAGAGCAAGGAGGCAAAGGAGTACCTCGATATTTTCAAGAAGATAAAAACGCCGATGGGTACTTTCTCGGTCATGGGAAACCACGATTACGGAGACTATCGTCAATGGACGGATGGAGCAGCCAAGCAAAAGGATGTGCAAGATTTGCAAGACATGCACCGATATATGGGTTGGGATATTTTGCTCAATGAGAATAGAATGCTGGAGGTGGACGGAGAAAAGCTGGCTATTCTTGGCGTAGAAAATTGGGGTGCAGGAAGATTCTCCAAATATGGTCAAATGGAACCCACCTATTCGGGGACAGAAGAAGTGCCATTCAAGATATTGCTCTCTCACGATCCCAGCCATTGGGATGCACAGATACGACCAGATTATGGTGATATTGACCTGATGCTCGCCGGCCACACGCATGGCTTTCAGTTTGGAGTGGAGATAGGCGGATTCAAGTGGAGTCCAGCTCAGTACCTCTACAAGCAGTGGGCAGATCATTATCAGGAAGGAGATCAGCATCTTTACGTGAACCGTGGGTTTGGCTTCCTCGGCTATCCAGGGAGAGTTGGGATATTGCCTGAGATCACAGTGCTGGAGTTGAAGAGAGGGTGATTATTTGATGAGTTGATTTGAAGATGTGTTGATTGTTTCACCTCATGAAATGTGGCAATCAAACCAACTCCATTTTGGTCTTCGTTTTCACAAATTCATTAATAGCCGACACGTTTAGTAGTTCCTTTCTTTTTCTTGGATCAAGAACGATTTGTTTGTTGCCATTGACTAAAGATTCTAGTGGGATGCCCAGGTAGCGATTTAGCAACACAATCATTTTTAAGGTCAACGGCCTTTTACCATTTAGTATTTCGGACACACGAGTTTTCCCACCCAGCAAAGGTGCAATATCAACTTGCTTCAAATTCATCTGATCGATTCTGAATTTGATCGCTTCGATAGGAGTGGGGGCTGTCAAACTGTAATGCTCCTTTTCGTATTCCTCAATGAGCAGCGACAAAAGGGCCATTTCCTGGCCTTGATCACTTTCTGGATCAACAGGCGAATCTGAACTATGCATAAGGGTGTAAACCCTTTCGCATGCCTCATCATACTCTTTTTCTGTACCAATTATTTTAGCCTTCATAGCTTATTTCTTTTGCATCAATTTTATCGTACTCGGCATGTGTGCCAAACCAAACAACGAATACGATCCTGAGTTTATATTCAATATCCACGATCAGGGGATAATCATTTCCCGTAATATTGAAAACCACTCGCTTCGAGCTAATGATACTCGCATTTCCATATTTGGCTTTTAGTTCATTTGCATTAGACCAAGTAGAAAACCGAACCTCGTAAATCCATGCCTTTATTGGTTCTTCAGCCTTTTTGTATTTGCTGCGTTGGCAGTATTCGGCTAATATTTTCTCCTTGATTATTCGCACCTCCATCAAAGATACCAAAAGTTACCAAAAAAGGTAACCAACGATCAATGCAATTGAAACGACATTTGTTGACGCTGGATAAACACTTCAAACTGATGCGTGAGTTGTTTGATTTTTCGTTGGTGAAGTGATTCCGAACGCTTTATCATTATCTTAGTAGTATGAAAAATGAAGACAAGATCGTCGAAATTCTTGCTGAATCGTTGAAAAAACAGGATAGGCAGGAAGAATTGCTTTCCAAATTAGTGGATTCTCATTCAGAGCTACTGGACTCTCATGCTAAGCATGGAAAGATTCTAGAAAAATTAGTGGATGGACAGGAAAGGCTAATTGATCAATTTCACAAAATGAATGACCATCTTCTTATGAAACAAGAAAAACTGGAAGATCGTGTAGTCAGATTAGAGGATAAGGTATTTAAGAGCTAGCACTTCTTTGGTGTGAAGAGACAAAATCCAGCGCTTCTATATTATCCAGCTATGGTTTGTTAGAAACGAAAGTGTGATTGATTAAAAACTGTGGGGGACGCCCGGATTTTTTATGAATACGCTTTTGTGTTGATGTAATAATTCCAGTATGAATTATGCTCTTTCGGATTTGTAATCCGAAAGCCATGAATATCAGGATTTGTAATCCGTCAATCCAACCCTACAACGCCTCCAAATCAAACGTATCCATAAAGGCCGTGGTGAAATCGCCAGACTTGAATTGCTCATTGTCCATCAGGCGTAAGTGGATTATGCTCTTTCGGATTTGTAATCCGAAAGCCATGAATATCAGGATTTGTAATCCGTCGAGCCAACCCTACAACCCCTCCAAATCAAACGTATCCATAAAGGCTGTCGTGAAATGTCCAGATTTGAAAATCTCATTGTCCATCAAGCGTAAGTGGAAAGGGATGGTGGTTATGCTCTTTCGGATTTGTAATCCGAAAGCCATGAATATCAGGATTTGTAATCCGTCAATCCAACCCTACAACCCCTCCAAATCAAACGTATCCATAAAGGCCGTGGTAAAATCTCCAGATTTGAATTGCTCATTGTCCATCAGGCGTAGGTGGAACGGAATCGTGGTTTTCACCCCCTCGATGACCATTTCGCTAAGGGCGCGTTTCATTTTGATGATGGCTTCTTCTCTGGTTTGCGCAGACACGATCACCTTGGCTATCATCGAATCATAATACGGAGGAATCGTGTACCCTGCGTAAACGTGGCTATCTACGCGTACTCCGTGCCCACCCGGAAGGTGAAGCTGCGTGATTTTCCCAGGACTTGGACGGAAGTCTTTCCCGGGATCTTCCGCATTGATTCTACACTCAATCGCATGCTTTTGCGGATAGTAATTTCTACCAGAAATTGGCTCACCTCCAGCCACTTTTATTTGCTCTTTGATCAGGTCGTAATCCGTCACTTCTTCAGTGATCGGGTGCTCCACTTGGATTCTGGTGTTCATTTCCATGAAGTAAAAATCCCCGTGTTTGTCCACAAGAAACTCTACGGTACCCGCACCTTCATATCCGATGGCTTCTGCCCCTTTGATGGCGGCTTGACCCATTTTCTCACGAAGCTCCTGTGTCACCACAGGAGAGGGGGTCTCCTCGATCAGCTTCTGGTGCCTCCTTTGGATCGAGCAGTCTCTTTCCGACAGGTGACAGGCTTTGCCCTTGCTATCGCCAACAATCTGGATTTCCACATGCCGTGGTTCCTCAACAAATTTCTCTAAATACATCCGATCATCTCCGAAGGAATTCAGCGATTCAGTTCGCGCATCGTCCCAGGCTTTTTGAAAACCATCCTCTTCATTCACAATTCGCATGCCTTTTCCTCCTCCACCAGAGGTCGCTTTTAGCAATACCGGATAGCCTGCTTTCTTGGCAATTTTCTTTCCTTCTTTCACAGAATCAATCAAACCTTCAGAGCCAGGAATGGTGGGTACGCCTGCTTTTTTCATGGTCGCTTTGGCTGTTGCCTTGTCGCCCATTCGGTTGATCATGTCCTCAGACGCACCGATGAATTTGATGTTGTATTCTTCGCATACTTTGGAGAATTCGGCATTTTCCGCAAGGAAACCATAGCCGGGATGAATGGCATCCGCATTGGTGATCTCCGCAGCAGAAATCACATTAGGAATGCTGAGATAGGAGTCTTTGCCCATTGGCGCACCGATACAAACCGCCTCATCGGCAAAGCGAACATGCAAACTGTCTTTGTCGGCAGTGGAATAAACAGCCACCGTCTTGATGCCCATTTCCTTGCACGTACGAATGATTCGAAGTGCAATTTCACCTCGGTTGGCTATAAGAATTTTATTAAACATGCCTAAGTAGTAGGTTAGTATTGCTAATTATTTCTTGGTAAGATTTCGCTTTCAATGCAGCCATCTTTTGCTATTTGCTTTTTTGCTTAATTACCCGTCTGCCTATGCCGCAGGCAGGTTTGTGGGTCACGAAGGATCTACTAAGAATAAGGGCTGATCAAATTCTACTGGTTGTGCATCTTCGACCAGCACTTCTACAATCTTGCCTGATATTTCAGATTCGATTTCATTGAATAATTTCATCGCTTCTACGATGCAAACTGGTTTTCCTGCCGTCACTGAGTCACCGACATTTACAAATGCAGGGGTCTCAGGATTGGACGAACGATAGAAGGTCCCAATCATTGGTGATTTGATAGTCACTAAATTCCCCTTATCAGCGGTGGTGTCATTGACAACAGGAGGTGCGGCTTGTGGTGGGGCAACCTGCGCTGCTGGTGCCACAGGAGCGGCTGCTGGTAGAGCTGCTGGTGCGGCAGTCACTTGTGTGTTGGATGAGCGTTTTACTTTTAATTTAAATTGCTCCGTTTCGATATTCACTTCCTCCAATCCTGTGTCAGAAATGAAGTTGATTAAGTCCTGAATTTCTTTTGCCTTCATAGGTGTTGGTTTTTGGCTAGCCATTAGTTGCGTCTATAGTTGATTAAAGATAAAGGTAATCATTTGATGTTATCTCGGTATGAGTTTGAAATGTTGGCATTTTAAAATAACAAATAACAATTTCCAAATCTCAAATAAATTTCAAATCACAACTGATGAAATGATTTATCGATGAGGTTTGTGATTTCATTCTTGGAATTTATTTGATATTTGGTTTTTGTTCATTGGAATTTATGCGCAAGCATCATTTCACTCGCTCCACATACGAGCCTGATTTCGTGTCAACCTTGATGATTTCATCTTGGTTGATAAATAGAGGTACCTGAATGGTCGCTCCCGTTTCGAGCTCTGCTTTTTTGGTCGCATTGGTGGCGGTATCTCCTTTGATGCCTGGCTCGGTGTAGGTGATTTTTAACTGTACGTGCTGCGGCAGTTCGCATCCGATGATTTGCTCTTTTTCGGTGTGTACCAATACCTCACACGTTTCACCATCTTTCAGGAATTGTGGGTTTTCAATCAACCTCTCCTCAATAGGAAATTGCTCGTATGTCTCAGAATGCATGAAATTATAGCCCATGTCATCTTTGTACAAAAACTGATACTTGTGACGCTCCACACGGGCAGTTTGTATTTTGTGACCCGCAGAGAAGGTATTGTCAATCACTTTACCGGTATTCAGGCTTTTCAATTTCGTTCGAACGAAGGCTGGTCCTTTCCCGGGTTTCACGTGTTGAAATTCCACAATTGAAAAAAGGTCATGATTGAATTCAATGACCAGCCCGTTTTTGATATCTGATGTAGTTGCCATTTTTTGATTTCGTTATTTAGGATCGTAACTCCATTTCACATAAGTAGCTCCCCAGGTGAAGCCACCGCCAAAAGCGGCTAAGATAAGATTATCTCCTTTCTTTAGTTGACTTTCGTAATCATGAAGACAAAGTGGGATCGTGCCATTGGTTGTGTTGCCGTACTTCTGAATGTTCAGCATCACTTTTTCTTCGCCAACTCCCATGCGTCGTGCAGTCGCATCAATGATTCGTTTGTTGGCTTGATGTGGGACAAGAAAGGCAATATCCTCACCTGTCAAATCATTTTTTTTCATCACCTCTTCCGATACATCCGCCATATTAGTGACAGCAAATTTGAAGACTGCTGAACCTTCCTGATAAACGAAGTGCTCCTTATTTGCTAACGTCTCTGCTGAGGCAGGTCGTCTACTTCCGCCAGCCTTTTGATGCAAGTGTTTTTCTCCCGAGCCATCAGATCTCAGGAGGGCGTCCTGAATACCATTTCCGTCTTCAGTGGGTTCTAACAAGATCGCACCCGCACCATCTCCGAAAATGATACACGTGGTTCGGTCGGTGTAGTCAACGATTGAGGACATTTTATCAGCCCCAACGATGACTACCTTTTTGTATGTCCCGGATTCAATGAATTTAGCACCTGTGTTGAGTGCAAACATGAAACCCGAACAGGCCGCACCAAGATCATAACTAAAGGAATTTACTGCGCCTATGTTGTTGGCAACAATATTGGCAGTAGCGGGGAAGACCAAATCTGGAGTGACCGTTGCACAGATGATCAAATCTATTTCAGCAGCATCGGTGTTGGTTTTTTCGAGCAATCCTTCGATCGCTTTTGTGGCCATCACAGAAGTTCCTTGATTCTCACCTTTGAGGATGTGGCGCTCCTTGATTCCCGTACGGGAGGTGATCCACTCGTCGTTGGTGTCCACCATGGTTGCCAACTCATCGTTGGTCAGTACATAATCAGGTACATAACCGTGGACGCCAGTAATAGCTGCTCGTAGTTGAGACATAGAAATAGGTTAGGGTCGGCTAATTTAGGCCAATACGCCTTAAGCCAATACTTCCTTCTCCTGAATCACTTTGCCCTTGTAGTACATTTTGCCTTCATGCCAGAAAGCCCGGTGCGGGAGATGCGCCTCGCCAGTGGTAGGGCAGATCACATAATTCTTAGGAAATGCCTTTACATGAGTTCTTCTCTTGTCTCTTCTGGTCTTCGAAATTTTGCGTTTAGGATGCGCCATCTTATTACTTATTTGTTTACTTCAATTTCTTTAATGCTTCCCATCGAGGATCAATCGTCTCTTTTGATTCTTCCTCATCTTCCACCGATTGATAAATCAGCGGTGGCGTGTCTTGCCCATCGTACCGGGGATGCAATTTTTTCATCGGTATCGACAAGCCTATGTATTCCTGAATATATGGAGCGACATCCAGTATCTGTACGCCCTCCGATATCACAATCAAATCTTCGCTCAACTCCTCATCCGTCTCTCCAAACTTCACGATCAACTCCTCCTTTTTCTTTATTGGATAATAAAAAGCATCCAAACTTCGGTCACAAACCAACTCCACTTCCAAGTCTAAATTGAAATCCAAAACCATCATTGTTTCAGATAGTTTCAAATCCAATTCCACCTTACCATTCCCTTTGTCCACCAAGCCGTCTTCGAACTGGGTGAAGAACGCATCAGTTATTTCATATTGAAATTGATGATGGCCTATTTTCAAGCTTGGAATATTTACCTGAAAGACCCGTTGTTCGCTCCGCTTCATTGCTCCACTTGGCTAAAGAAGCGCAAATTTAGAATAAAAGAGATCAGAAACCCAATGGTCTTGTGGAGATTATTTAGGTAGTAGGCAATGCTCAACAGGCAATAGACAAAATGCAGTAGGCGACCAGAGGCTAACGCTAATCTTGAACGGATAGATGCGTACCCCAAAACCCAAAACCCAAAACCCAAAACTTGAAACTTGAAACTTGAAACTTGAAACTTGAAACCCGAAACCTACTCCAACGTCAATAACATACCCAGGAAATTTAGCGTCATGGCGAGGCACGAAGCAATCTTGCGCTAGATCTCTGTTCTCTTTGCTGCTCTGTGGTTGAATCTTGTCCTCGAAACCCAAGACCCAAGACCCAAGACCCAAAACCCGAAACCCGAAACCCGAAACCCGAAACCTACTCCACGTCAATAACATACCCAAGAAATTTAACGTCATGGCGAGGCACGAAGCAATCTTGCGCTAGATCTCTGTTCTCTCTGCTGCTCTGTGGTTGAATCTTGTCCTTGGAACCCCAAACCCAAACTCGAAACCTACTCCAACGTCAATAACATACCCAGGAAATTTAGCGTCATGGCGAGGCACGAAGCAATCTTGCGCTAGATCTCTGTTCTCTCTGCTGCTCTGTGGTTGAATCTTGTTCTGGAAACCCAAAACCCAAAACCCAAAACCCGAAACCCGAAACCTACTCCAACGTCAATAACATATCCAGGAAATTTAGCGTCATGGCGAGGCACGAAGCAATCTTGCGCTAGATCTCTGTTCTCTCTGCTGCTCTGTGGTTGAATCTTACTCCGTCTCCATTGGTGAAATTTTATCCAAAATCTCTGATTTTTCTATTCGAGTTTTTCGGATGTCATACTTGCTTTGAAGATTCATCCATAATTCGGCAGATGTTCCAAAAAACTTGGAAAGACGAGTGGCCATATCCGCTGTTATGCCGGTGTTGCCTTTCACAATCTGGCTGATTCTAGTTTGTTGAACACCAATTGCTTTTGATAGTTTATAGGCAGTAACACCCATTGGCTCTAGAAAATCCTTCTGTAGTATTTCACCAGGGTGTACGTTCATTGTGGTTTTCATGATTCAAAATTCTAATGATAATCCGTTATTTCAACTTTATAGGCATTCCCACCTTTCCAAATAAAAATAATACGCCATTTCATGTTTATACTTATTGAATAAAATCCTTTCAAATCATCTTTCAATGGGTGTAGTCTGTTAGAAGGAGGAATTCTCAAATCTTCTAGGCTGAGTGCTGAATCTAAATAGTCCAATCTTCGCATAGCCACTCTTCTAACGCTAACATCCCATTTCTTGGAAAAGTGACCCAAGCTCACTTTTTGAGTTTCCTTACAGCTAAAGCTTACGATCATTTAGAGATACTGTTGTGCTAATATACTATAATCTAATTATAGTAAAAGAAAACTAATTTGTACTCTTTCACATTAGCAATTCGAAAGTACTCCCAAGGTCGAAGCAATCTTGCGCTAGATCTCTGTTCTCTCTGCTGCTCTGTGGTTGAATCTTGTTCTGGCAACCCGAAACCCGAAACCCGAAACCTACTCCAACGTCAACATACCCAAGAAATTTAGCGTCATGGCGAGGCACGAAGCAATCTTGCGCTAGATCTCTGTTCTCTCTGCTGCTCTGTGGTTGAATCTTGTTCTGGCAACCCGAAACCCGAAACCCGAAACCTACTCCAACGTCAACATACCCAAGAAATTTAGCGTCATG
>Ga0316209_1000521_pt1 | contig 65422 bp, 57 predicted proteins | sample 6monopyrite_MG_FD_204945 | JGI IMG/M metagenome (GOLD analysis project Ga0316209, IMG submission 204945) | Microbial mat bacterial communities from mineral coupon in-situ incubated in ocean water Damariscotta River, Maine, United States -... | ecosystem: Environmental > Aquatic > Marine >... | reverse complement strand
AAAATCAAGTCTATAGTTGCGATAAGCTATTAATAGCAACAGGAAGCAATACAAAAATCTGGAAAATGCTGAAAGGTTTAGGTCATACGATCTCACAACCCGTTCCGTCATTATTCACGTTTAATATCAAAGATAATCGCATTAAAGACATTCCTGGAGTTGTCGTAAATAATGTTCAGGTTAAAGTACTTAAAGAACTCTCTACATTTGGAGAGATGTCTCGAAGAGACAAAGAGGCTGATTTAGTATCAAATGGACCATTACTAATAACTCATTGGGGAATGAGTGCACCAGCAATTTTAAAACTCTCTGCTTTTGGAGCGTTGGAACTTGCAAAAAGAAATTATAATTTTAAAATTGAAATTAATTTTATTCAAACATCGTTTGAAGATTGTTTCGCTATTTTAAAAGAAGTGAAACTTAGTACTATAAAGAAAACGATTATTAATTCGCCACAATTTGGCTTGCCAAAACGACTGTGGAAAAAGTTAGTGTATGCTGCCAATATTGATAAAGAAGTACGTTGGGCAGACTTAAATAAGCTGCAATTGGAAAATCTGTCCAATCAATTAACCCAAGCGGTTTTTGCTGTTGAAGGGAAAAGCACTTTTAAAGAAGAGTTCGTAACAGCTGGTGGAGTAAATTTAAAAGAAATCAATTTCAAAACCTTTGAAAGTAAATTACATAACAATTTGTATTTTGCAGGTGAGGTTATTAATGTTGATGCTGTTACTGGAGGGTTTAACTTTCAAAATGCTTGGACAGGAGCTTATATTGCAGCAAGGGCAATCTCAAAATAAAATAGGAATACGTGAAAAAAACAACACTAAAAGATATAGCAAAACAGTTTAATGTATCTATTTCAACGGTCTCTAAAGCATTAAGCGACAGTGAGGAAATTAGCGAGGCAACTAGAAAAAAAATTAAAGAATACGCTAAGAAAGTTAATTACAGACCAAATCTCAACGCTTTAAGTCTAAAAAATAAACGAACAAAAGCCATAGGTATTTTAGTACCAGATATGTTAAACTATTTTTTAGCCCAAGTTTTAAAAGGCATAGAGAAAACAGCAATTGAAAATGCATACAAAGTAGTTATTTGTATTACTAATGACTCACACAATAAAGAAAAGGAAATTATTGAAATGCTATCTAATGGAAGCGTTGATGGTTTTATAATATCAATAGCTGAAGAAACAGAACTAAACAAAGATTTTTCTCATTTTAATAATGCTTTAGCATTTAATTTACCTATTGTAATGTTAGATAGAGTAGCTAATGGTGTAAACTGTGATAAAGTTATTACAAATAATCGTGAAGCAGGAAAATTAGCAGTTGAAAGATTAGCAAACAGCGGTTGTAAAAATATAGCATTTGCCTCTGCTATTTCACATTTAAAAGTAAGCCAAGACTTGCTAAAAGGATATTACGATGGCATAAATAATTTGAACAGAACTATAAATAGCAACCAAATTGTAAACATTCAAGAAAACCACTATACTGGCTACGAAAATATGTTATTACCATTATTTAACGACAATACTATCGATGGCATTGTTGCTACCAACGAAGGTGTAGCATTAGCAGCAATGAAAATTGCACACAAAAAAGGAAAAAAAATCCCTGATGATTTTTCAGCTATTGGGTTTACAAACGGCATTTTAGCACGTCATTCAAATCCAAAACTAACTACTGTAAGTCAACATGGCGAAATTATGGGCACTGCGGCAACCAAAATGTTAATCGAACGCCTTGAAAATCCTGATGAAGAAAAAGAACTTAAAACTAAGGTTATAAAAACCGATATTGTAGAGCGTAACTCAACACGTCCTATAAAAGTTTACTAAATGTTGTACATAGCATTATTAAAAGGCATTAATGTTGGTGGTCATAAAAAAGTACCAATGGCGGAGTTACGAGAGTTGCTCACTAAATCTGGGTTTGAAAATGTACAAACGTATATACAAAGTGGGAACGTGATTTTAGAGTATTCAGAAAAAAACACTCAAAAAATTGAAGGGATAATTAAGAAAGCTATTTTGGGTTATTTCGGATTTGAAGTATCTGTTTTAGTTAAAACAAGAGAAGATTTAAAACATATTTTTAGTGATTGCCCATTTTCCGAAGACAAAAAGAAAGCAAGTTATTTTATGATGCTTCACGATATACCTGATAACGATTCAGTAAAAGAAGCATCAGAAAAAGTGTATGATGGCGAAGCGTATAAAATCATTAAAAATTGTATTTATTACTATAGTGCTAAAGGGTTTGGCCAGTCTAAGTTCAATGTCAATTTTTTTGAAAGAAAACTAGAAACATTTGCTACAGCAAGAAACTACAACACAATGGTAAAGTTATTATCTTTGTCGGCAGAATCATAGTTAATGACAGCAAAAGATTTTATCCTAAAAACATATCCAGACACCTTAAAATCAGGAAGCGTTACTTGGTCGTCACCAAGTAATATAGCCTTAGTTAAATATTGGGGAAAAAAAGACAACCAAATTCCTGCAAATCCTTCTATTAGTTTTACACTTGACGCTTGTAAAACAACAACAGAATTGAAATTTAAAAAAAGAGACCTTTCGACAGAGCCTGTGCTGAGCGCAGTCGAAGTGCTCAAGGTGACATCTGGGTTTTCATTTGATATTTATTTAGATGGAGAAAAAAAGGACGATTTTAAACCAAAAATTGAAATCTTTTTTAAACGTATTGAAAAATATGTACCATTTATAAAGGACTATCATTTTGTTATTGATACAAAAAACACGTTTCCACACAGCTCAGGTATTGCTTCATCAGCTTCTGGAATGAGTGCGTTAGCATTATGTTTAATGAGTGTTGAAAAATTGTTAATTGAATCAGATGTCTCGTCGAGCACAGTCGAGACGTTTCAAAATAAAGACTATTTCAAACAAAAAGCCTCTTTTTTAGCACGATTGGGCTCTGGAAGTGCTTGTAGAAGTATTCAAGGCGATTTGATAGTTTGGGGAAAGCATAAAGAAATTGAAGGAAGTTCCAATTTATTTGGAGTAAAATATCCTTTTCATGTTCACGAGAATTTTAAAAACTATCACGATACTATTTTGTTGGTTGACAAAGGTGAAAAGCAAGTAAGCAGTACAGTTGGGCACAATTTAATGTACAATCATCCTTTTGCCGAACAACGTTTTGCACAAGCACATAACAATCTATCAAAGTTGATTCCTGTCTTTAAAGAAGGAGATTTAAAATCGTTTATTGAAATTCTTGAAAGCGAAGCCTTAACACTTCATGCAATGATGATGGCAAGTATGCCATATTTTATTTTAATGAAGCCTAATACACTCGAAATAATTAACAAAATCTGGCGTTTTAGACAAGATACAGGATTGCATATCTGCTTTACCTTAGATGCTGGAGCAAACGTACATATTTTATATCCTGAAAAGGAAGCCGAAGAAATTTATAAATTCATTAATAATGAGTTAGTTGTGTATTGTCAAAATGGTCATTATATTTGTGACAGAATTGGCTTTGGCGCTAAAATAATTAAAAGTTAATAATGAATAATTAAAAATGGTTACTTTACAGGAAACTAAAATTATTTATTATGAAACAAAACATTATTAAAAGCAAAAGTTTTGATTTTGCAGTAGATGTTGTGAATTTATATAAAGAATTGGCATACAATAAAAAAGAATATGTGATGTCAAGACAGTTGTTAAAATCAGGTACATCAATTGCAGCAAATGTAAGAGAGGCTGAATTTGCACAAAGCAAGCTAGATTTTACTAGCAAAATGTCAATAAGCCTTAAAGAAGCAAACGAAACAGATTATTGGTTAGATTTATTACATCATACAGATTTTATTGATGATAAAACGTTTAATAAATTTAAACCAAAATCGACAGAAATATTAAAACTATTGGTGAGTATTGTAAAATCCTCAAAACAATAATTATTCATTTTTAATTATAAATTTTTCTTTAAAAGATGAAAGGACCACTTTTTTATTCAAAAATATTACTCTTTGGTGAGTATGGCATTATTAAAGACTCAAAAGGTCTTTCCATTCCTTATAATTTCTTTAAAGGAGCTTTAAAAAAAGATAAAAACCCTTCTGACGAATCTGTTAAATCAAATGAAAATTTAAATTTGTTTGTTGATTATTTAGAAACTTTAGATGCTAATCTTGTTTCTTTCGACTTTCAATCGCTTAAAGCTGATGTTGAATCTGGAATGTATTTCGATTCTTCCATTCCACAAGGCTACGGAGTTGGTAGTAGTGGTGCTTTGGTAGCAGCTATTTACGATAAATATGCTAAGGACAAAATCACCGTTTTAGAAAATTTAACACGTGAAAAGCTGTTGAAGCTTAAAGCGATTTTCTCTGAAATGGAATCTTTTTTCCATGGAAAATCGTCTGGATTAGATCCTTTAAATAGTTATTTAAGTCTTCCTATTTTAATTAATTCTAAAGATAATATTGAAGCTACTGGAATTCCTTCACAAAAACAAGAAGGGAAAGGGGCTGTATTTTTACTGGATAGCGGTATTATTGGAGAAACAGCACCAATGGTTGGTATTTTTATGGACAATATGAAACAAGAAGGATTCCGAAAAATGCTTAAAGACCAATTCATTAAACATACTGATGCTTGTGTGGACAATTTCTTGAAAGGCGATATTAAATCGTTATTTAGTAATACCAAGCAATTATCTAAAGTTGTATTGAATCATTTTAAACCTATGATTCCAAAACAGTTTCATGAGTTATGGAAAAAAGGCATCGAGACCAACGACTATTACTTAAAACTTTGTGGTTCAGGTGGCGGAGGTTATATTTTAGGATTCACTGAAGATTTCAATAAAGCACAAAAATCACTATCTGGTTATAAATTAGAAGTGGTATATAACTTTTAATTCTCTGTCATCCTGAGCGCAGTCGAAGAATCTCTTATAAATTTACTATGTTATCTCGAAAACAAAAACATGTATTGTTAAAGTTCTTTAGCATGTTTTCTGTGGTTAGAGGTTACAATGTACTTATTGTTGTTATTGCGCAATACTTGTCGGCAATTTATATACTTGCACACGATAAACCTGTAAAATCTGTTGTATTCGATTTAAATTTACTAATGATTGTCTTGGCATCAGCCACAACCATTGCAAGTGGTTATATTATCAATAATTTTTATGATTCTGAAAAAGATTTAATCAATCGTCCACAAAAATCGATGTTGGATAGATTGGTGAGTCAAAATACCAAGTTGGTCTTTTATTTTGTGCTTAATTTCATTGCAGTCATTTTTGCAAGCTATGTGTCTTTTAGGGCAGTTATTTTCTTTTCTCTCTACATTTTTGGTATTTGGTTTTATTCACATAAGTTGAAAAAAATGCCAATTATTGGTAACATAATATCAGCAATACTCACTATTGCACCATTTTTTGCAGTATTTATTTATTACAAAAATTTTGAAACGGTCATTTTTATACACGCCTTGTTTTTGTTCTTAATACTGTCCATGCGCGAACTTACAAAAGACCTCGAAAATATTAAAGGCGATTTAGCACTAGGTTATAAAACCATACCCATTGTTTATGGAGAGCAAACCTCCAAAGTGATGCTTACCATTTTTGCAATCCTTACGCTTATTCCAACTTATTTTTTGATTTACGATTTCCAAGTTGGCCGAATGACCTATTTCTTTTATTTAAGCACTGTGTTGCTTTTAATATTTCTAATTTTAGTCTGGAAATCCAATAATAAATCCCACTATTTGTTATTGCATAATATTTTAAAATTTATAATTGTTGCAGGAGTCTTTAGTATTGTATTAATAGATGTTAATGTTGTTTTAAACCGAATTTTATAATGGAGAATACTTTAAAAATAGCCATGGCCCAAATCTCACCAATTTGGTTAGATAAAACTGCAACACTTCAAAAAGTTGAACAGTCCATTTTAGAAGCTTCAAAAAAAAATTGCGAGCTCATAGTTTTTGGAGAAGGCTTAATTCCTGGATATCCGTTTTGGTTGGCTTTAACTGGAGGTGCCGAGTGGGACAAAAAAGTAAATAAAGAACTGCATAGGCATTATGTGTCAAATTCCATTACCATTGAAAATGGTGATTTAGACAGTATTTGCCAATTAGCAAAAGCAAACAAAATGGCTATATATTTAGGCGTGATTGAACGACCGTTAGATAGAGGAGGACACAGCGTTTATGCTTCCTTGGTTTATATAAATCAAGAAGGAGTAATAAAATCGGTACACAGAAAACTCCAGCCAACTTACGACGAACGTTTAACATGGTCGCCTGGAGATGGAAATGGTCTTCAAGTTCATTCTTTAAAGCAATTTACAGTTGGAGGCCTTAACTGTTGGGAAAACTGGATGCCATTACCAAGAGCAGCTCTCTACGGTTTAGGCGAAAATTTGCATATCGCTGTTTGGCCTGGAAGCAACCATAACACCAAGGATATTACGCGTTTTATAGCAAGGGAATCGCGCTCGTATGTAGTGTCTGTATCAAGTTTGATGAGAAAAAGAGACTTTCCCGAAAACACCCCATATTTAAAAGAGATACGTAACAATGCTCCAGATACTTTGGCAAATGGAGGTAGTTGTATTGCTGGACCTGATGGTGAATGGATTATTGAACCTGTGTTGGATAAAGAAGGCTTAATTATTCAAACCATTGATTTTAATCGTGTGTATGAAGAGCGTCAAAACTTCGATCCTGTTGGGCATTATTCTCGTCCAGATGTTACTAAGCTTAGTGTAAACAGAGAGCGACAATCTACTGTAGAATTTAATAGTTAATGTTAAGGATTGTAGTATCTTTGCAAAAAATTAAGCAATGGCTAAACAGCGAGATAACAAAAGAAAAGAAAAACCTTCAGGACGTGGTGCAAATCACACACGTAAGGAAAGTTATGCAAGAGGAAATGCTCCAATTAAGAAAAAGCCTCAACAAAAAAGCACATCTAATCCAAACGAAATACGTTTAAACAAATATATTGCTAATTCAGGTACTTGCTCACGTCGTGAAGCCGATGAGCATATTGCCATTGGTTTGGTAACTGTAAACGGTAAAGTAATTACCGAAATGGGTTATAAAGTAAAACTTGACGATGAGGTTCGTTATGATGGTGTACGCATTAATCCAGAGAAAAAAGCTTATGTATTGCTTAATAAGCCTAAAGGATTTGCCACAACCACGAGTGAAGGCAAAGGTAGAACAGTTATGGATTTAGTGGCCAATGCAACCAATTCGCGCATTAAGCCAATAGGAAGATTGGGCAGGAACTCTACAGGCCTGTTATTGTTTACAAATGATGATGCAATACATAATAAATTTACCAATTCAAAAAACGGTGTGGCAAGATTATTTCAGGTTGAACTTGATAAAAACTTAAAATACGAAGACCTAAAGCAAATAAAAGAAGGCTTTAAAATTGCAGGTAAACTTATTTCTGTTGAAGATATAAGCTATATTGATGGCGCTCCCAAAAAAGAAATAGGCTTGAAGATTAAAAATACTGGAAACACAATTATCAGAACCATTTTCGAGCATTTTAAATACGATATCATTAAAGTAGATTGTGTGATGATTGCCGAATTAACAAAAAAAGATATTCCTCGTGGCCACTGGAAACACCTAACAGAGTTAGAGGTTAACACGCTTAAGATGCTCTAATTTATTTTTTTTAAAAAAGTTTTGCGTATTAAAAAATAAATTACATTTGTACTACAATTTAGCTGAACACATTGAAACCTGTTTTTATGTTCGGGCTTTTGAAAATTAGGAAGTCATATTCAAAAGCTGCTTATAGATTAAGAAACCGAATTTTAAAGCTAACTTCCGTTTCACCTATTTATGCTAGCCAGCATAACTTTGGCTTTGTGCCTACAACACAAAATCCAATTCAAATTTGATTCCATTTATTTTTTATTAACTTAACGTGTAGTTAATCTATCTTTTACATCTTTAACTTTTTTAAAAAAAATAAATGAATACTAAATATATTGATCTAATCAATCAAACCTTCGATTTTCCTCAAGACGAGTTTCAACTTGCGGAACATAAACTTCGTTTTCATGATGTTGACCTAATGAAATTGGTCGAACAGTATGGAGCACCTTTAAAGTTTACCTATTTGCCACAAATATCAAATAACATTCAAAGAGCAAAACAGTGGTTTACCGCTGCTATTGAAAAGTATGATTACAAAGGTAAATACAACTATTGCTATTGCACTAAAAGTTCACATTTTAAGCATGTGTTGCATGAGGCGTTGAAGAACAATATTCATATTGAAACCTCTTCGGCTTTTGATATTGATATTGTTGAAAACCTTAAACATGAAGGTAAAATAGACAATAATACCTACGTTATTAGTAATGGGTTTAAACGTGCTCAATATGTAACAAATATTGCGAGACTTATTAATAATGGACACAAAAATTGTATTCCAATTATAGATAATTACGAAGAAATTGAGTTGCTGTCACAAGAAATTGATGGTAAATTTAACGTTGGAATACGAATTGCTTCAGAAGAAGAACCAAAATTTGAATTCTATACATCACGATTAGGCATAGGCTATAAAAATATTGTGCCTTTTTACAAAAATCAAATTCAAAATAATGAAAAAGTAGAACTTAAAATGCTTCACTTCTTTATTAATACTGGAATACGCGACAATGCCTATTACTGGAACGAATTATTAAAATGTTTAAAGGTTTACACCAGTTTGAAAAAGATTTGTCCGAGTGTAGATAGTTTAAATATTGGAGGAGGATTCCCTATTAAAAACTCATTAGCATTCGATTTTGATTACGAGTACTTAGTAGATGAAATCGTCAATCAAATCAAAATCACTTGTGAAGAGGAAGGTGTAGATGTGCCAAATATTTTTACAGAGTTTGGAAGCTTTACGGTTGGTGAAAGTGGTGGCGCGATTTACGAAGTATTATATCAAAAACAACAAAACGACCGTGAAAAATGGAACATGATTAACTCATCGTTTATTACAACATTACCAGATACGTGGGCTATAAATAAGCGTTTTATTATGTTGCCAGTTAACCGTTGGAACGATAGTTACGAACGCGTGTTACTTGGTGGTTTAACCTGTGATAGTGACGATTATTATAACAGCGAACAGCACATGAATGCTATTTATTTACCAAAATACAATAAAGACAAACCATTGTACATTGGCTTTTTTAATACTGGAGCATACCAAGAAACCATTGGCGGATTTGGAGGTTTACAACACTGCTTAATTCCAACACCAAAGCATATTTTAATTAACAAAGATGCTAAAGGAAATATAACAACTGAGCTATTCTGTGAACAACAAAAAAGCGAAGACTTTCTTAAAATTTTGGGATATAATTTAAGTTCAGAAAAAGAAGAAGAGAATAATATTGAAGCACTTTTAGAAAGTAGATAGTTGTTTAGCTAAAAATTTCTATTTCCAATTGACCCCTTGAGGGGGCTTTAGGGGTGTTTTAAAAATGAATTTAAAAAGGATAACAATTAAAACGATTCCTGGTTCAGCAGGAAGTAAAAAAATGAAAACTAAAACTTACGCTGGCATTCCAGCAGAACTTGCAAAATTAGATCAAGCTAAAATTGTATTAATCCCTGTGCCTTACGATGGTACAAGCACATGGCAAAAAGGAGCAGATAAAGGTCCTGAAGCATTTTTAAATGCGTCTGAAAACATGGAGCTTTATGATATTGAAACTAATACCGAAGTGTATAAACAAGGGGTATATTTAGCTGATGCTGTAACTGAAAACAGTTCGCCAGAAGCTATGGTGGATGCTGTGCATCAAACCACAAAAAAGTATATTAAAAAGAACAAGTTTGTAACCATTTTTGGAGGCGAACACTCCATCTCTATTGGTACTATTCGTGCCTTTAACGAAATGTACTCAAGCTTGACAGTATTACAATTAGATGCACATGCCGATTTACGCAAAAGCTATGAAGGCTCAACATGTAATCATGCTTGTGCTGTTTATGAAGCAAGCCAAACAACCAATTTAATTCAAGTGGGAATTCGTTCGATGGATGCTATTGAAAAAACAATAATGGATAAGGATAAAACCTATTTCGCTCACGACATGGCTGTAGATGATAATTGGATGGATTCAGCTATTGATCAAATGACAGATAATGTATTTATCACTATTGATTTAGATGCATTCGACCCTTCAATATTACCAAGTACAGGAACACCTGAACCTGGTGGCCTTTTATGGTACGAAACGCTTGATTTTTTAAAACAAGTTTTTGAAGAAAAAAATGTGGTTGGTTTTGATATTGTAGAACTTTGTCCTAATGCAAAAGACAAATCTTCAGACTTTTTAGCAGCGAAACTCTATTACAAAATGTTAAGCTATAAGTTTCAAAATGAAGACGCTGAAGATGACTATGATAATTCATTCGATAGCTCTAACTCAAATAAAAATAACAACTTAAAATTTGATGATAATGATGACTACTAAAGGCCCAATTTCTCAATTTATTGAAAAACATTATTTGCACTTTAACGCTGCTGCTTTAGTTGACGCCGCTAAAGGTTACGAGATGCAACTGGAATCTGGCGCAAAAATGCTAGTATCGCTCGCAGGAGCTATGAGTACTGCCGAACTAGGTAAAAGTTTTGCTGAAATGATTCGTCAGGACAAAGTACACATCATTTCTTGTACAGGAGCTAACCTTGAGGAAGATATCATGAATTTGGTAGCACATTCACATTATAAACGTGTACCTAATTATCGTGATTTGACACCAAAAAAAGAATGGAACTTATTAGAAAAAGGATTAAATAGAGTCACCGATACCTGTATTCCAGAAGAGGAAGCTTTTCGAAGATTACAAAAACATATTGTAAACATATGGAAAGAAGCCGAAGCTAATAGCGAACGCTATTTGCCACATGAGTATATGTATAAAATGTTGTTGTCTGGAGTGCTTGAACAATATTATGAAATCGACTTAAAAGATTCTTGGATGTATGCAGCGGCTGAAAAAAACCTACCAATTGTTTGCCCTGGATGGGAAGATAGTACGATGGGAAATATTTTTGCGAGTTATGTGCTTAAAGGCGAATTAAAGGCAAGTACTATGAAATCTGGAATAGAATACATGACCTTTTTAGCCGATTGGTACACAGATAATTCTAAGAATGGTATAGGTTTCTTTCAAATTGGAGGTGGTATTGCTGGAGATTTTCCTATTTGTGTAGTACCAATGTTATATCAAGATATGGAGCGCACAGAGACACCTTTTTGGAGTTATTTTTGTCAAATAAGTGATTCAACAACTAGCTACGGCTCGTATTCGGGAGCTGTACCAAATGAGAAAATTACTTGGGGGAAATTAGATATTGATACACCAAAATTCATCATTGAAAGTGACGCAACGATTGTTGCACCTTTAATTTTTGCTTACCTGCTAGGACTATAATCATGAAAACAAACATAATTGATAATATAGAGCTTAAATATTTAACGATTGATGATTTTGCAGAGCTAAAAGAGGCAACGTTAGAGTCTTATGGAGGGGTACTTAATTCCTATTGGAAAGAGCATCATATAGAAGATTTAACAGCCATGTTTCCTGAAGGACAGGTTATTATTAAAATAGATGGTGATATCGCAGGTTGTGCATTATCCCTAATTGTTGATTACGATAGTATTGATGATGAGCATACTTACGAAGATATTATTGGAGGAGAATCTTTTAAAAATCACGACCCAAATGGGGACGTATTATATGGGATAGATGTATTTATAAAGCCACAATATAGAGGCCTACGGTTAGGAAGAAGACTGTACGATTACAGAAAGGAAGTTTGTGAGAACTTAAATTTAAAAGGTATTGTTTTTGGAGGTAGAATGCCAAATTACCATAAACATAGCGAGCTAACACCAAAACAATATATAGAAAAGGTAAAACGCAAAGAAATTCATGATCCAGTTTTAAACTTTCAAATATCTAACGATTTTCATCCAGTACGCATTTTAAAAGGTTATTTAGAAGGTGATACAGCATCAAACGAATATGCTGTTTTAATGGAGTGGGACAATATTTATTACACTAAGCCTAACAAAAAGGCAAGTTCTGTAAAAACAGTTGTTCGATTAGGGCTTATTCAATGGCAAATGCGGCCATATAAAGGATTAAACGATTTAATGCAACAGGTAGAATATTTTATTGATAGTGTTTCTGCATATAAATCAGATTTCGCAGTGTTTCCAGAGTTTTTCAATGCACCTTTAATGACAGAATTCAATCATATGAAAGAGCCTGATGCTATTAGAGAACTGGCAAATTTCACAGAACCAATAATTAATAAACTAAAGCAATTATCCATTTCATATAATATCAATATTATTTCCGGTAGTATGCCAGAAGTAGTAGATAATAAATTATACAATGTAGGGTATTTATGTCGAAGAGATGGAAGTACAGAGCGTTATGAAAAAATACATATAACTCCAGACGAGGCTAAAGTTTGGGGGATGCAAAAAGGGCATAAATTACAAACGTTTAATACAGATGCTGGCAAAATAGGGATATTGATTTGTTACGATTCAGAATTTCCCGAATTATCACGTTTGTTAGCTGAAGAAGGCATGGATATATTGTTCATACCTTTTTTAACCGATACTCAAAACGGCTATTCTCGAGTACGCTTATGCGCACAAGCTCGTGCCATAGAAAATGAATGTTACGTCGCCATTGCAGGAAGTGTTGGTAATTTACCAAATGTGAATAATATGGATATACAATATGCACAATCTGCAGTATTCACACCTTGCGACTTTTCATTTCCAAGTAGTGGAATTAAAGCTGAAGCAACAACAAATACAGAAATGATACTAGTGGCAGATGTCGATTTAAGCTTATTAAGAGAGCTTCATTCCTTTGGCGCAGTTAAAAATTTAAAAGATCGACGAAAAGATTTTTACGATGTTATTAGAATTAATAATAATAAATAATATCTTTAAATTTATAAAAAGTTAATTTTAATATTAGATTTTCGCTTTTTCGAAAACCAAAAATAAATTTTAAATGAAAAAAGTAAACGACAATCTTAAACGTATTATCGTTGATTTTAAGAAACTTACACCTGAAATTTTGGGCTTGTTAGTTGAAAAGTATCCTGACGGTTATGATGAAGATCATATTATTACTTTTAGAAATGCTAAAAATGAACTTGTTGAAGCTGTACAAGTGGATACTGAAGATACTAGGTACTTGGTAAAAGTAAGTGTCAAATTGGTAAAAACTATGGAGAATTACGATGAGGATGATTATGAAGATTATGACGATGATGACCCAGATGCAGTTCAAGACCCAGATATAGAACCATCACAAGAACCAGAAGATTTCGGTTAAAATTTCAAAAATGAAAACTGCAGTATTTAGAAAATTCACCAAAAGGGGTTTTTTTAAGTTTGAATTCGATGATGGTAGCGAGATTCTGTTTGATGATGTCTTACCAAAAGTATTGTCTCAATATGATTTAAAAAGAGATATATCGCTATTAGATACCGAATTCTATATTACTTTTACAGAAGAGCAAGACCGTAAAGATGAAGATTTGGTGATATATACCATTATGAGTTTAAAGCCAATTTAAATATCTTTGAAAGATTAGATGTTATTATTTCAGCCCATTGTTAGTGAGAATCTATAAGTTGGTCATAATAATCGCTTTATTAAATTGGATTGCTTTGGTCTAAACCAAACATCATATATAAACACTCCATAAACAATTAGATACTCCAAACCTATAATCCACAAATTTTCACTGTTATCATTATTGGCATATCCTAAATAACTCAATACAATTACAAAACTCCAAACCAAAGTAAATTTATATTTGGTAAATACCGAAAGTATTAAAAGCGTTGCTATATACCAAGGATGCACTGTACTAGCCGTAAAATAATAAAAAGACAATGCAAAAAGCATTGCAGTTATTAATTGTACCATGGTTTTGTTCTTTCTAAAGAAAGCCATCCCAACAACAAACAAGAACACAATAATTGCTGTAAATTGCCCAATAATGGCGATTTCGTTATAACCTCTAAATAAGTAGCCAATTTCCCTAGCAACATAATACAAACTTGCATTGAATTCAAAGTTTTGAAACCATAAACCAACGGTTTCTGTATAGTTGGTTATAAACTGTGAGGAGTAAAAAGGCAAGAAAAGCGCTAAACTTGTAGTGAGAATAATTGTATAAAACAATATAAGTTTTGTTATGCTGAGTACAGTCGGAGCATCTTTGTCATTGTGAGGTGTTTGTTTAGCCTGCACTGAGCGAAGTCGAAGTGTGGCAATCTCGTTATTATTTGAGACCTCACTGGTTTTTAAAACCTGTGAGGTCTTTTTAAATTTAGCAAACCATTGATAAAACAAGGGCAGGAATATTAAAGGAATCAACTTAATAGATACCGAACAAGCAAATACAAAAGCAGCAAGTTGCCACTTTCCTGAATGCAACAAATACAAACTCCAAACTAAAAAGAAAATCATCACGCCTTCAAAATGTAAGTTGCCTGTAAGCTCAATAATAATAAACGGATTTAAAATGTACCAAAAGATATTGTGTACAGGAATATTAAGTTTTAATAATAGTTTTTTCCCAAAATAAAGTGTGCCAAAATCTGCAGCAATAATTATGAGTCTTAAAACAATGGCTGAACCCAAAATACTTTTGCCAGCAAATAGTCCAGCAATTACAAAGCACATTTGGTTTAAAGGCGGATAATTGGTGAAGTGATTTGCACTTAAGCTTCCCATTCCAGCGTACAATTCCTGTGCTTGCGCAATGGGAAATTCGCCATTTGCTATAAACGATTCTGGTGTGTAGAGATACGGATTAAAACCCTCTAAAATCATACGACCATCCCAAATAAAACGATAAAAATCTTGGGATAAATTAGGGATTGCCAAGATAAATATAGCACGAAACATAAAAGCAATCCAAGTTAAGAATTTAAGGTTATGCTTGGTTAATTGGATGAGTTTGTAAAACAGAAAGAACAAGGCTGTGTAAAGTGACACCAGTTTAATATAATCTGTCCTTACTAAGTCATAAGCAAACGCAGTGAAAAATGCCAAACTTCCCAGCACCATTACTAACGGTACTTTATATATTTTTAAAACACTTGAATTTAATCGCATAAACCAAATATACTATTATTTGTCTGTCGTATTTAAATAGTGATTGTTTACTTACTTGACTAAGTGAAGAAAAACAGCTAATTTCGTTTAACTCTTGCTAAACGCGAATAAAATAAAAGTCCAACCTATGTCTCTTTTTACTTCTACACGCGAGAAATATCTGTGGCTTTGGGCATTTGCAGTGTTTATTGCGATTTTTTCAACTCTTTTTGTTAGGCAACCATTTACAAAAGTATTTGCTAACCAAAATATACAAGCTGCCATCTTTTTGATTGGTATGTTGCTTGTTGGAGTTACTATTCTACTACATGTACTTAAGGCAAAACCAAGCAAGACTGAAATAACGATATTGTTAGGAATACTAGCTGTTTATATTATGTTTTTTCTAAGGTTGGGAATTCCTGAACGCAGCCATTTAATTGAATATAGTGTACTGGCAATTTTTATACATAAAGCAATTACTGAACGTGTAAGACAAGGTAAACGAATTCCTTTGCCTACTTTGCTTTCTTTTGCTGTTACTTTCTTAATTGGAGTATTTGATGAATGTATTCAAATAGTTTTACCTAATCGTGTATTCGATCCATTAGATATATTGTTTAATGGTTTTGTGATAATTATGGCTTTAGGGTCAAGTGTGGTTTTTAACTGGGTGAAAAAGCTAATTGCTAAATCTTAAATTAAAAAGAAATAATTAATAAGAGAACTCAAAGAAGTAGCTAGCCAAAAAAATAGTATTAATTATCGTTTACTTTAATGAATCAATTGTTTACTTGATTTTATACGAAAAATCACTAAATTTGTTTAGTAAGTAGCTGTAATTTATTAAAAACAAACAACTTACAATATTTATAATAATCAGAAAACCAAAACCAACCAAATTATGAAGGATTTTAAAAATTCTAACAGAAGAAAATTTCTTAAAGGAACAGCTTTTTTAACTGCAGGACTAGTTGCTAGTCCATTAATTAACTTTGCTCAAACTGCGCCAATTCAAAACCCAGACAATTTATATATAGTTGGCCCACAAAAGGGATATTCTCCACAAATAGGAACACTACTTTCAACCATGACCATGATGCGTAAATGGGTTATTGATACAGTTAAGGATTTAACAATAGAGCAGTTGGATTTTCAAATAGATGATGAGTCAAATTCTATAGGTGCCATGCTCTTGCATTTAGCTGCAACAGAAAGATACTATCAATTAAACACCTTTGATGATATGCCATGGGGAACTTGGGGTGATGACATAAAAAAAGAATGGGATGTGCCAAGTGGTCTTGGTCAAAAAGGACGAGAATTAATAAAAGGGAATAACATTGATTACTACCTGTTAAAACTTGAAGAAGTAAGGTCTGTTACCAAAAAGGAATTTGCAAAAAGAGATGACGATTGGATTATGAAATCTGAACCATTTTTTGAAAACAAGCTTACAAACAACTATTGTAAATGGTTTCATGTATGCGAGCACGAATCTAACCATCGCGGACAAATGAAGTTTATAATAAAGAGACTTCCAGCCTAATTGTTTTTAAGCCTTAGAAGTTAACGATTTAAAAAACACATAGCCAAAACCAAGAAAAAGCATAAGGTGAAAAGGGAACAACCCGAAGTCGCCACCTTGGTCACCAACAACAAATGCACTGTACATGCCAAAGGCAAAATAAAGCATTAATACGCCTTCAAAAATCACGTTTAGTGAGATGTTTTTCTTTAAGTATTTATTGCCTTTCCAGCTATCTTTTAAAGAATTAATATTGAATTTTGGTGTGCGGATAAAATCGCTACGTTTCCCCAAGTGACCTTCAATAACAGCAATGGAATTATGAAGTGAAAAGCCCATTGCTATTGAGAAAAACGTTAAGAACATAACAATATATTGCACAAAACCTTTTATGCTATTTCCATACGTTTTTTTAAACATAAACCAATAACATACAAAAAAGATGAGCGTACTTATAACGAAAAAACTCATCACATAAAAGTATATTTTTAAGTGTGCATACTCGTTTTTTATGTATAACATCGGTATGCTTAAAACACCAACAATCAATACATTTAAAAACATGGTGCTATTCAATAAATGCAATAAACCATGAACTTTTGTTTTGGTAGAAACATTTTGGCTTTTTAAAACTTTCCACAGCATTTTCCTAAAGTTTTCGGCTCCTCCTTTATTCCACCTAAACTGTTGCGAACGTGCTGCACTTATCACTACTGGCAATTCAGCAGGCGTTTCAACATCTTCTAGGTATTTAAATTTCCAGTTTTTAAGTTGAGCTCTATAGCTTAAATCTAAATCCTCGGTAAGTGTGTCGCCTTCCCAATTGCCTGCATCTAGGATGCATTTCTTTCTCCAAACACCTGCGGTTCCGTTAAAGTTAATGAAATGTCCTTTGCTATTTCTGCCAACTTGCTCTAAGGAGAAATGTGCATCCAACGCGAATGCTTGAATTTTAGTCAATACGGAGTAATCTCTATTGATGTGTCCCCAACGTGTTTGTACAACACCTATATTTTCGTCTTTAAAAAACGGAATGGTATGTTGCAGCCAATCTTTTTTTGGAAGAAAATCGGCATCAAAAATGGCAATAAATTCGCCTTTTGCCACTTTTAATCCTTCTTTAAGTGCTCCAGCTTTAAAGTTTTTTCGGTCATTACGAACCACATGTTTTATATCCAAGCCGGTTTGCTGTAATCGCTTAATATGTTTTGCCGTAGCTTGAAACGATTCGTCTGTAGAATCGTCCAATACCTGAATTTCAAGTTTGCCTTTTGGGTACTCTATTTTGGAAATATTATCCAACAGCCTGTCCATGACGTAAAGTTCATTGTAAACTGGAAGTTGTATAGTGACAAACGGAATTTCTTCTGAATTTGAAAAATCGAACTTTGGTGATGTATCATTCTTTTTTTGTGCAGACAAATAATTAAAAAGCAGGTTCAACTGTGCCAAAGCATACATAAATATAAGTATGAGTGCTGTAGAATAAATAACGATGATGATGGTTTTTAAAATCATTGTTTAAAGCTGTATTTAAAAATCCACGTTAAAATTTTAATACCTGCAAATATAGCTCCTTTAAACGTTCCAGACACTTTGGAAACACCAATTCGGTTTCTATAATGAATAGGAATTTCAACATAACTATATTTCTTTCTTAGGGCTTTAAGCTGCATTTCTACAGTCCAGCCATAGGTTTTGTCTTCCATGTTAAGAGCTACTAATTTTTCATATTTAATAGCTCTAAAAGGGCCTAAATCGGTAAATGTAGATTTAAACATAAGTCGCATTAAAAAGGTTGCTAACCAATTCCCAAAAATTTGCGGTAAGGTCATGGAGCCTTGTTCTCTAAGTCGTTTTACTCTTGCGCCAATTACAAAATCTAGGTCATCTTTTATAATAGGATTAACTATTTTAGTTAGTTCTTTAGGGTAATCGCTATAATCACCATCCAAAAACACAATAATATCTGGCTTGGATTCTTGTAGTGAAACGTAGCTCATACCTTTTAGGCATGCATAACCGTAGCCTTTGCGAGCTTCAAATAAAACAGTGGCTCCAGCTTCTTTGGCATTTTTTGAAGTATCGTCTGATGAATTATTATCAATTACAATAATTTCGTTTACAGTATGAGGTATTTCCTTAATAACTTTTGCAATGGAATCTGCTTCGTTATATGCAGGGATAATAACTTTTATGTTGGGCATTTCTGTTTCTTTTGAGGTGCAAAAGTAGTTAGTTTTTCTTTCTTCTTTGTGTAACTTGGCGTTTCTTTACAAATCTCTGTGTAATAATTCTTCCACATAGATTTCACAACATATCACAGAAATTTTAAGTTATTATTTTTGATTCACAAAATCCATCAAATCCACATTATTGCCTAATAAAATGTCATTCGAATTAATGCGTCCTTTCATGCTGTCGTTTTCCAATTTTAATACACCTCTTGGGCAAACAGCGCTACAAATACCACAGCCAACACAGCTTGAACGTACAATATTTTCGCCTTTTTGAGCATAAGCACGAACATCAATTCCCATATCACAATAGGTGGAGCAATTACCACAAGAAATACATTGACCACCATTGGTAGTCACCCTGAATTTTGACAAAAGGCGTTGCTGGAATCCTAAAATAGCAGCAAACGGACAGCCAAATCTACACCAAACCCTATTACCAAAAATGGGATAAAAACCTGTGCCAATAACGCCCGAAAAGATGGCGCCTATAAAGAATCCGTAAGAAGAACGTAACGTTTCGGCTTCAAAAATAAATAACTTTGTATCGCTGTTAAAATAATGAAATGCTATTAAAGCGGCAATGATTACAAAATAGCCTATCGCTCCATAAAAAGCATCTTTGCCCAATGCTTTGCGCTTAAAGACCATTACCAGAGCAAAGACCAATGTTAACAAAACACCTACACTTACAAGAAACACATCTTTGGTGAGCCAATATTTTTCTGGGTCATAGCCTAAATAGGTATATATAACAGCAGTTGTCATAATCACTACAAAAACCAAAACGGCATGGATTAGCCAACGCTCAAATTTCCATGTGGATGTTTTTTTTGATGATAGATGCCTGAAGGAATCTCCAGCAGTTTCAGCCAATGCACCACAGCCACAAACCCATGAGCAATACCAGCGTTTACCATATTTATAGGTAAGGATAGGTGAAATCACGAAAATGGAAAGCACACCAAAAAGCAATAATCCCAACCCAATATTTCCTGCACTTATAAAACCATCAATTCTATATTGTTCAAAATTATAATAGTTTAATGGCCAAATGCTTTTAAGGTCATAATAAGGCAAGGTTGCGTTTAGGCGATACATAATTTCCGGAATTAGAAATGCAAAAATCAATTGAAAAAACATGACCGAACCTGTCCTGATTTGCTGGTAACGGTTATGTCTATATTTGAGCATAAACTTATAGCCAAACACCAAAATAGCAACAGTATAAAGTGTGCCATAAACAAACCATTGGCTTGCAGGTCTTCCGCTTAAAATTTGACTAAAGGGATCAAACAGCGATACCAATCCTGTATTTGAATTGCCATTAACACCAAGACCAAGTAATTCTGGATAAAAATAGAGTGCAATATAAAATAATGTCAAGCCTACGCCTGTTAACCAACCTGTAATTCCTCTGGAAGTAAAGGATTTAAACCAAACACCATCGTTTTTAATGCCTTTGGATTGGGTTAAATAAGCAGCGTTTGCAAATAGGACGGTTCCTATAAAAATTAATAACAACGAAGTGGTTAAAAACTGCCCTTTGTTTGGAAAGTTGGTATTAAAAATTGCCAGAATTAAAATAAACAGTCCTATAAACCCTATTGCTAAAGCTATTTTTTGTTTGGTTGATAGGTCGTTGGCTTCTGGTTTTGCCAAGGACATACTATGATTTATTTTGTTGCTCATAATTATTTTTTTAGGCCCCACAGTCCCGACGCTTCGGGATTAAAACCTGTGAGGTCTGTATGTGTTTTTATTCTAACAGTAGTTCTTTTAAAATCTTGGCTTGCTTATTGTTATGTACGTATTTAAAATTTTCCTTGTCTTCAAATAAATCAATTACAAATGTCCGAAGCAATAAAGTTGGTTTGTCTGAAATTATTGATGTATAGGAAGAATACTTGTAAGTACTAAAATCATCTGTAAAATTATGATGTACAGGATTTGTATTGATGTAAACAATTAATGATTTCAAATAATCTTCATTTATAATTTTAATGCGCGAAAACCTGTCTTTAAATAAACTTCCTGTTCTATTATATTTTTTATTGATTGCTTTTGCGTAAGCATTGAACAAATTTGAAAATTGTTGAGAAATATTTTTGCTTCCAACATTGATTTTTGTTTTAATTAAAAGATGAAAATGATTTTTAAGTAAACAATACGATAAAATATCTGAAACATCAAGAAGGTGTTTTTTTATTAAGGACAAGAAATATGCGTAATTTTCTTCTTCAATGAATATGTCTTCTTTATTATTGCCACAATTATATATGTGATAGTAAGTATCTTCTATTAAAGGCTCATATTTCATTTTTGTTTTATTTTTTTAGACCTCACAGGTTTTTAAAACCTGTGAGGTCTATAGTTCAATTAAATTAAGATTTCCTTTTTGTAACAATCCAATATATTTTTCTCAAAATGTTTGTAAAATTCCGGGTCAAAATTTGCTTCATATAAATGATTCATCACATAATCCATATCTCGTTTTTCAGTGAGCCATTTATCAAAAACCTCATGTCGCATTCGTATCCCAAAGGTATTAATGCCTTTAAACTTGTTGGTAACAGTATCATATTCCATAGTGATGCATTTGGTGTCGTCGTTATGTTTCCAATGAAAATGTGCGTGACCTTCTTTTGGTTTTGCAAATACCCAACCATAGGTTTGGTATTCTATATCAAAAAATTTAGCAGAGTTAAACCAATGTCCAGGTTTGTACTCAATGCGGTTACCGCAAATAGTTTGTGCAACGGTTTCGCCCATCATGCGTCCTGTGTACCAAACCGCTTCTATTGATTTTCTATTTCCAATAGGTTCGCGTTGTTCGGCACAATCGCCAATAGCATAAACATCTTTTATGTTGGTTTCTAGAAATCGATTCACTTTTACGCCTCGTCCTATTTCAATACCAGAATCTTTAATAAAATCAATATTTGGAGAAACACCTGCTGTTAAACCAACGAAATCACATTCTATTGTTTCACCCGTTTCAGCAATTACAACTGCTTTTGCTTGTCCGTTTTCATCAGCAATAATTTCTTTTAAATTTACGCCCAGACGCAAATCGATATGATGGTTTTTAATATGCCTATTCAACATTTGGCTTTCACCTGTTGGTAATACTATGTCCCAAAAGCTTTGCTCTCGAACTAAAAAAGTAACAGGAATATTTCGTGAGTTAAACATTTCGGCCAATTCTATTCCTATTAAGCCTCCACCAACAATGACAGCACGTTTACAAACCTCATTGTTTGGCGCAAACACTTCAAGATTGTCTAAATCTTGTTTGCTGTACAATCCTTGTACGCCTTTTAAATCTTGTCCAGGCCAACCAAATTTATTGGGCTTGCTGCCTGTGGCAATGATGAGTTTGTCATATTTTAGGGAATCACCTTCTGTAAAAAGTAAAGTCGAGTTTTTTGTGTCAATTTTTTCAACATAGCCTTTTTTTAAATCGATGCGGTTTTTCTCCCAGAACCAATTTTCGTAAGGTTGTGTATGCTCAAATTTCATGTGTCCCATATACACATACATGAGTGCTGTACGTGAAAAAAAATAATTGGTTTCGACAGAAACTATAGTGATTTTTTTATTGGAGAGTTTTCTAATATGCCTCGCAGCCGTTACGCCCGAAATGCCATTACCTATGATGACTATGTGCTCCATAAATTTAATTGTTGATAAATATGTCGAATCTAAAGGTAATAACTTAATTTATTACACAAAATTTAAAACTTATAAAAGATACAAATTACCTTTTTTCGTAAGGTTGTTTATTAAAAGTAGACTTACAAAAACAGCATGGTTATTAAACAAAATTTTTTATAATGAATAAATCAGTAATTGGATTAATTTTTTTCATTGTTTCTTTTAGCGGATTTTCACAACAAGAAACCCAAAAAAAAGAAAGTAACATTAAAACGTACACACCTTCAAAATTACTGGCTAAAGGACAATGGGACATCAAATGGTTTAATAATTTGTACACACAAACAAAAGAGGCAAATGCTGGTGGAGAAGTGATAGAGGATTTGCCAAGAGAAACCTACTTTACGTCAAGTGTAGATATATTTACAGGTGTTTCAAATACTAATGGGTTTAATATAGGTGTATTGCTAGAGATTAGGTCTAACGCAGTTTCTGGACGAAATGCTCTGGATGTTTTCAAGTTTGATAGTGATATACAATCTTCACGTTCAGGGTTGACCTCTATTGCTCCAGTAATAAAATTTAACCCAGTAAAAGACGTTGGTAATTTCACTGTGCAAACAGCTTTGCATATTCCATTAATTACAGATGAAAGCAATGATAATGGCGTGTTTTTGGACCAAACCGCTTACACGTTCCAAAACCGGTTTTTTTACGACTATACGTTTCCTGAAGGCGATTGGCAATTGTTTACTGAAATAAGCACTGAGTATAATTTTGGAGACGATTCCAGCTTTGCAAACAAGACATTTGTTTTCGCTCCAGGAATTTTTATGAGCTATTTTCCAAGCCAGGAAATTACAGTATTAGGATTTTTACAACACCAACAAAGATTTGGCGATTTTACACAGGATTTTACCGCTTTAGGTTTTGGTGGGAAATATCAATTGTCATCAATTATAAATATTGAACTGCTTTTTAGCGATTTTGTTAGAGGCACAAACTCAGGCTTAGGGCAAACTTTTAATATTGGATTAAGAGCATTATTTTAAACTTAAAGCTTAAATTAGGGTTTTAAAACAAAATCATGAACGTTGGAAAATTTTTAATTCTTTTAATACTGATTGCTCAATTATCCTGTTCAGGACAGGCGACTTCAAAGATTAATGGAGTAAGCTTTGTGGCCTCAAGAGTTGCGATTGATTCTTCACATGTAAATCCAGTCGTTAACATTAATGCGAATTTTGCTGCTGTTATGCCATTTGGTTTCATAAGAGATTTACAAAATCCCAAAATAATTTACAATACAGACAGACAATGGTTTGGCGAATCCAAACCTGGAGCAAAGCAATACATTCAAGAATTGCATAAAAAAGGTATAAAAGTAATGATAAAACCTCATATTTGGATACGAGGAGCGTTTACCGGACACATGAAAATGACCTCTGAAGCACATTGGAAAGAACTCGAAAAGTCCTATTCTGCATTTATTCTAGATTTTGCTGAATTGGCAGAAGAAACCAATGCTGAAATTTTATGTATTGGAACAGAGTTAGAGCAATTTGTAGTTAGCAGACCGCAATTTTGGAATAATTTGATACTGGAAATTAAAACTGTATTCAAAGGAAAACTAACTTATGCAGCAAATTGGGACGAGTTTAAGCGAACACCTTTTTGGGATGACATGGATTATATAGGCGTTGATGCCTACTTTCCTGTAAGTAACAGCCAAACACCAACAGTAGAGGAATGTTTAGAAGGTTGGGCAAAACACAAAGCAGTGATAAGTCAACTTTCTAATAAATTTGATAGACCTGTTTTGTTTACCGAATTTGGTTATAGAAGTGTTGATTATTCGGGAAAGGAACCTTGGAAATCCGATAGGTATAAAGAGCCTGCTAATTTCGAAGCACAGAATAACACTACAGAAGCTTTATTTAAAACGTTTTGGCACGAAGACTGGTTTGCTGGAGGCTTTATTTGGAAATGGTTCCATAATCATGAACGTTCAGGAGGAAGTGATGATAACCAATTTACACCACAAAATAAGCCTGTTGAAGCAATAATTAAAGCACAATTTTCAATTAAAGATTGAAGCTATTTAATACATAGGTTTTTATGCTTTATCAATATCATGTAGTAATAATCTTGAACGCAATAATAACTTACCGTTTGAGATTTATGCTAACTAAAACCATATTTTAATTGCCATTATGAGGATAGCCTTATTTCTTTTATTTTTTGCACTCTATGGAGCTAATGGTAGTGCTCAACAGGGTGTTGTTGCCGATTTGAAGATTCAAGGAAATCAAAAAGTAAAAACCTCCTTTATAAAAAAATTAGCTATTATCGAAAGCGGAAAACCTTTAGATTCGGCATTAATTGAAGAAGATATTAAACGTCTTAAACGTTTACCTTCGGTTTCACATGCCTATTACCAAGTATTTTATTATCAAGATAATAGCTATAATGTGTTCTATAATATAGTAGAGAATTTCACTTTTATTCCCTCCATAAATATCTATACAGCAAATGATGATGAGTTTGCCTATAGGTTAGGATTATATGAGTTTAATCTATTTGGTCAAAATATTGGACTTGGAGGTTTTTATCAAAAAGATATTTATAGTTCCTATGCTATTAATTTTAGAGCACCAAATTTATTCTCGAGACAGTTTGGTCTTGCTGTAAATTATCAAGACCTTACAACATTGGAACCTGTTTTTTTAGAAAGTGCTACAGCCAATTATAAATATAATAACGAATCATTCGAAATCTTAGGGTTGTATGAACTTAATTTTAATAATAGAATAGAATTGGGAGTTAATTACTTCACCGAAGATTACAGTTATCAATCTGGTGCCATAGATCCATCTGTACCTCAAAAATTGAACATTCATAAACTGCTATTTAAAGGCATATACGATTACAATAACTTAGATTACTTCTACCAATATGTGACTGGGTTTAGAAGTTTGCTCAACCTTCAATATGTTATATCCACTAGTAAGGAACAGCTGGATTTTGTAATAGGTTGGAACAATTTTTATTACTTTGAGCGAATTGGAAGTAAAGGGAATTGGGCAAATAGGTTGCGAGTAGGATTGTCGAGTAACCAAGACACACCTTTTGCGCCTTTTTCAGTAGATAACAATATTAATATTCGAGGCGTTGGTAATACCATCGATAGAGGCACAGGCACACTTATATTGAATACAGAATATAGGCATACATTATATGAAAAAAACTCATTTGTTGTACAAGGAAATGCTTTTATAGATTCTGGTTCATGGAGGCTTCCAGGAGGTAAATTGAATGATTTTATAGATTCGGATAATATAAAAGTTTACTCTGGATTAGGTTTGCGTTTTATTCATAAAAAAGTGTATAATGCAATATTTAGAATTGATTATGGTATTGGACTTAACAAAAATGGTACACGTGGATTCGTGTTTGGTATTGGACAGTATTTTTAAGCAATATTTTTTTTATAATAAGCATGCAATTCCTCGGCATTAGCTCCAAACCACTTTTTCACATAAATTGTCCAGAAATGGTATTGTAGTTTCCAAATGCCATATTTTTTATAACGTCTTGCTGAACTGGTTAGTTTTTTGTTGATGACTGTAAATTGTTTACGCTTGTAAAGTTCGTTAATTAAAATATTGTCTTCATAAATAGTATAATTTTCATCAAAACCACCAATTTCATTAAATAGTTTTTTAGTAATATACTGACTTTGATCTCCTCCACGACAAGCTCTCCACCGAAATTGTGTAAGCCAACTAGCTAATTGCAACCACCAATGGTTATAGTCAAACTTCATTTTAAAACAACCAGCTTTGTTACCTTTTTTAACTTCATTAATGATGAGTTTGTCGAAGTTCTTTGGTGGAAAGGAATCAGCGTGTAAAAAATATAAAACATTACCTGTAGCAAAGCTTGATCCAATATTCATTTGTTTAGCTCTACCTTTTTTTGAATTCAATAATATAACAATCTCTGGTCGAGCGCAGTCGAGACCTTTTTGAAACCTCTCGACTGCTTTTTTTGAGCCATCATTACTTCCTCCATCAACAATGATAATTTCTGATATATTTTTTTGAGAAGAATTTTCAAGTAAGTGGTTTAGAAGCTTTCCAATGGTTTGCCCTTCATTAAATATAGGAATAATGATTGAAATCTTATTCATTTAAAGCCCAATTGTAATTTTTAAACTGTTTTTTTGCTGAAGGAGAAATAGTAACTTCTGAGTATTGATTGAGGAAGTTAATAAGGCTTCCATCTTGTGTAAAATCTTTGGAAAACCAATCGAAAATTTTGGATATTTTGATACTTTCCTGAGAGATGTTATTTTTTGAAGAATCTGCTAAAAATTCTTTTGTAGCATTGGTTAATTGTTCTTCAATTTTTGAAGGTTCAAAAGCAGTATTTTGTAATTTAGGACAAGATACAGAAGCACAAACAATAGCAAAATGAATACGAGGTTCGTTCATTTTGCGTAAAATATCATGCTCAATTTGATTTAAAGAGGTTAATTTACCATCAATATCAATGAATTTTTTGTCCCATGGTTGCTTAATGTCTTTAATACTTTTTATTGGGTAATTATCAATTATGAGTTTAATGGTAAAAGCATTGTAGGCGTTTATCCAATAGGCTAATTTTTCCGCTTTTTTCCAAGATTCTTGTGGTGTATTTTGAGAAAGGGTATCTAGGTAAATTTCTAATTTTTTTTCATCTGTTTTAACCCTTTTATAATTAACTTTACCTTCATTATTTACATAAGATTGAAGAATGTCATTCCACATAGAATGATTAAAATTTTGTGCAGTAACACTTATTGTTGCACATAAAAAAATGAAAACAAAAGTTTTTTTTAATGTCATTTTTAAAATTTAAAAGTTAACAACAACCTCCACCATCATAATGATAAGTAGATTCGCTTATAAATATGTCATCCCTGTTTAAGCTAGCTAATGCATCAGCAGTTTTATCACAAATAGCTAAAGGCTGGTTTTTAAGTAAAATGTGTCCTGCATTATCATCAACAAAATCATCCTCACCAAAATAAATTGCTGCTTTTCCTGTAAAAATGCATGGTCCATCTTGAGGCATTGGGTCTTTTATGGCTGCCACTTCAATAGATTCAATATAAATCAATTCATCAGTAGCATAATGTTTTGGATCTAAAATTCGATAAGGCTTTCGAGCTCTAATTTCAATAGTTCCAAAACCAGCATCAGTAAGCATTTTTACATACTCTGCAATTGGTAAACTACCACTTAAACATAAAGCGCGCAATCTATCATCATTTCGTAACTCATCATTCATAGGTTGCTCGCAAGTTGGGTCACTCATAACCAAACGTCCATGTGGTTTTAGTACGCGATACATTTCGGCAATGGCTTTTTTTAAATCATCAGCTTTAAAAATGTTGAACAAACAGTTTTGTGCTGCAACATCAATGCTATTATCTTCAACAGGAAGATTTAAGGCGTCTCCTTTTTTAAGCTCAACAAACTCACTTTTAAACCAAGGGTTTTGTTTTTCAGCTATTTTGAAATTTTTACGAGATGCGTCCAACATTTCATCAACCACATCAATACCAATAACACCTCCCCTTTGACGATTAAAATACGCAAATTGCAAGAGTTCCATACCTCCTCCAACACCAACATAAAGCATTTTTGGGTTGTTGGTTAAATCGCGTGCATGTACTGTGCTTCCACAGCCATAATTCATTTCTTGCATGATACGAGGAATTTTTAATCCTGGTAGTTCCCAAATAGGGTTTGTAGTACAGCATAAGCCAACATCTGGCGTTAAGGCTGCTTCTTTATAGACGTTGTGAGTGGTTTCTAAATAGCTCATTTATTTTATTTTGTTAGACCTCACAGTCCCGACGCTTCGGGATTAAAACCTGTGAGGTCTTTATTGTTTTTGTTATTGAATGACGTTATAATGTTTTTATTAATTCTTTAAATAATATTATCATATTTGGTTCTGCTTTTCCAGCCATTGCTATAATGTCTGCAATATTTACGGGTTCTAGATTATCTGGGTCGCATTCATCTGTTAAAACTGACACAGCAGCAGCTTTTAATTTTAAATGATTGGCTACAATTATTTCTGGAACAGTACTCATACCAACAGCATCTGCACCAATTATTTTTAGCATTCTATATTCTGCTCTGGTTTCCAACTGAGGGCCAACAACACTTGCATAGACACCTTTATGAAGCTTGATGTTATTGTTTTTTGCAATCGTTTCTAATTTAGAATTTATGTCATTATCGTAAGGTGCGCTCATATCTGTAAAGCGTTCACCTAGTTGCGACACGCCTTTAAAAGCTAAAGGCGAACTACCTTGTAGATTAATATGGTCGTCAATGAGCATTAATTCGCCTTTTTTGAAATTGAGATTAACGGCTCCTGAAGCATTTGAAACCAATAAAGTATGAACACCTAGTTGTTCCATAATCCTTACTGGATATGTTACATCTTGAAGTGAATACCCTTCGTACAAATGAAAGCGACCTTGCATGACTACCACTTTTTTCCCAGCTAACTTTCCAAAAATGAGTTTCCCTTTGTGAAACTCTACAGTTGCTGTTGGGAAGTTTGGAATATGGTTATAACTTACTTCTTTTATAATGTCTAGTTCGTTAATGAGTTGCCCTAAGCCTGTGCCTAGAATAATGCCTATTTCAGGATTGTCAAAGCCTTTGTCTTGTAGATATGTTGTGGTTTCTTCTATTAATTTAATCATGGTTAAATATCTTGAAAAGTGATGATTTCTTTAAATCTTCAAAAGTATCAATATCATTTAAGGTTTTAAGTAATGATACCTTTAATTGATGTTTTTTTAACTCATTTAATGTAATTTCCAATAAGTGAGATTGACTCCAAGGTTTATGGTCGAAAATAAATGTATGCATTTTGGTTAACCCAATTAGATAATAACCACCATCTTCGGCTGGACCAAAAACAACATCGTTTTGTTTTAATGCATCCATGCTATTCTTAATAATTTGTTCTGAAATATCTGGTAAATCGGAACCTATCAGAATAATTTTTTCATAACCATCATTAAATCCTTGTTTAAAGGCATTGTGCATGCGCTGGCCTAAATTGTTGCCTTTTTGCTCGTGTTTATGGTAAATGGAAGTGTCCCAAATGTCATCCTCTTTTATGCTATTGGAATAATATACAGCTTTGTCACAATTGATGTTGCGAATGGTTTTTTCGGTATAATTTAATAGGTATTTATACACCTTTAAAGCAGTTTTATCGCCAACGGTTTTACTTAAACGGCTTTTTACTTTACCAAGTTCTGGATTACGAGTGAAAATTATTATTAAGTTTTTATTTACCACGAATACACGAATGTTTTATTTTCAGGAACGCCGTTGACGTTGATTTTTATAATTTTTATTTGCTTTAATCTGCTTAATATGTATCATCTGTTTTTTTAAGTTTAGGAATTTAATAGTTGATAAAGTTTAGTGATGAGGTACAGCAATTTGTTCAGAATGATATATTTTTCTTAATTCTTAATTCTTAATTCTTAATTCTTAATTCCCCTTCTCATACACCTTTTCACCTTTAACAAGCCATTTGCTCCATGCCTTTGAAAACGCATGAACTTTTTCGGTTTCTTTTTCATTTAAGTCAAACACAGGAAAGCCATTGTTTTTCCATTCAAAAATACCTCCATATAAGTTAAAGACATTTGTGTATCCTGCTTTTTTGAGTTGTTCTGCAATATCTTCTGAACGGATTCCCAAAGAGCAGTAAACAACTATTTTTTTGTCTTTGTCTTTTATTGTTTCAAGAACGGTTTTTATATCAAAGTTGTCATAACCTACAAAAATGGCATTTTTAAGATGGCTCACATTGTATTCTGAAACTTCCCTAGCATCAAAAATAATAGCTTCTGTTTTCGGCATCGCCAATTCCTGTACCGAAATGTATGGGACGCTTCCTTGATTATGTGTTTTAAGCACGTCGGAAAGTGTTTCCTGTGCATTTATAGAAAATGCAGCAAAGAATATTAATATATAAGAAAAATTTAGTTTCATAGATTTAAATTTCCACCTTGAGTAAATGAACAAAAAAAGAATCAAGCGACACTACCTTGGCAACTGCTTCCTGCACCTGCAGTACAGCCATAGCAATGTTGCGAAATTACAATGTTTCTATCATTTAATAAATCTTCATTGTACTCACTAATGTGTTTGATTTTACTATCTACTTTTAAATCTAGCATTTGGTTGAAATCGCAATCGTATAACCAACCATCCCAACTTATAGAAATGGTATTGGTGCACATCACGTTCGCAACAGCTACTGGATTATAGGCTTCTACCAATGCGAACATATAGTCTTCATAATTTTCGGAAGCAATCAAGTAATCCAAAAACCGTGATATTGGTAAATTAGTGATGGCAAATAAATTATGAAATTGAATATTAAAATCTTCGAGCAAAGCTTTTTTAAAATCCTTTTCCATAGACGCTTGATTTCCAGGTAAAAAAGCACCTGAAGGATTATACACCAAATCTAATTTTAGACTGCTATTTGGCATACCATAACCAATGGCATTTAAGTCTTGTAACGCTTTAATAGATTGGTCAAAAACGCCTTCGCCACGTTGTTTGTCGGTTTTTCCACGCGTCCAATGTGGCATGGAACTAACTACATGCACATTATGTTTTTTGAAAAACTCAGGTAAATCGTGATATTTTTTATTAGCTCTAATGATGGTTAAATTAGAACGAACAATAAAATCTTTAATGCCAGCTTTTGAGGCTTCCTCTACAAACCATCTAAAATTTGGGTTCATTTCTGGTGCTCCTCCTGTTAAATCTAAGGTATGCGCTCCAGTATTTTTAATGACTTCCAAACATTGCTTCATGGTATCCTTAGTCATTATTTCTTTTCGGTCTGGACCAGCATCTACATGGCAATGTTCGCAAACTTGATTGCACATGTAACCAACATTAATTTGAAGAATTTCAAGTTTTTTAGGTCTTAAAGGGAATTGACCAATTTCGGCAATTTTATCTTTAAATTTTGGTAATTCTCCACTTTTAAAAATTCCGTTTGAAAGGATTTCAAGTTGCCTATTGCTATTGGCTAATTCGCTTTCGCGTTTATGTAAAGATTGTGTTTTCTTCATTAACTATTTAAAATCATTTAATTTACTTTCCCCTTTGTGGAAATGTCCACAGGACAAAGGGGCTTATCCATCCAGTTTATTCACCTTATTCATCATTTGCACACCATGTGCCAATGCTGCACCACTTTTAATGGCTGCTCCAACATGAACAGCTTCCATCATTTCTTCTTTGGTAATACCTCTTTGCAAACCATCTTTAGTATAAGCATCAATGCAATATGGGCATTGTTCGGTATGCGAAACGGCTAAAGCTATTAACGATTTTTCGCGAGCTGTGAGTGCACCTTCTTGAAAAACAGAGTTGTAATAATCAAAAAATTTAGCACCCAATTCTTCACTCCATTCAGTGATATTTCCAAATTTTCTAAGGTCTGCTGGATCGTAATATGTTTTAGACATGAATTTTTATTTAAATCGTTTTATTTAGTTCGAAAAATATGCAAAAGATTACACTTATACTATTAAAAGAATGCTAATTAAAATTCGTATAATTCTTCTTCATGGATGTAATAAGAAAATAAAAAAAGCGTATTGTTTTTTTTAATAATGTTTTAACATGGATACCTTAAAGAAAAACATTAAAATTGTAACATAATAAATATTAAATAATTAAAAATGAAAAATGCCAAAAAAACCAAAAGGTTTTTATTAAATCTTTCTCTTGTTATAATTGGTTTTACAGTATCAGCACAAAATTTAAATCAACCGTTACCAGTAGATCAAAGTATTATAAAAGGCGTGTTGCCTAATGGAATGACTTATTACTTACATAGCACAGACGTAACTAAAGATGTAGCAAGTTATTATATAATTCAAAATGTAGGGTCAGTTTTAGAAAATGACAATCAAAAAGGATTGGCGCACTTTTTAGAACACATGGCATTTAATGGTACCGAAAATTTTGCTGGGAAAGGCATTTTAAATACCCTAGAAAAAGAAGGAATTGTGTTTGGTAAAGATATTAATGCCTATACATCTTTTGACGAAACAGTATATAATATTGATAATGTACCTACAACACCAGAATTGATAGAAACTGGATTGCAAATTCTTCGCGATTGGTCCAATTACTTATTATTGACTGATGAAGAAATAGATGCCGAAAGAGGCGTGATAAAAGAAGAATGGCGTACACGCCAAAGTGGGCAAATGCGCATATTACAACAAACTATTGAAACCATGTTTGGTGGCTCAAAATATGCAAAACGTATTCCAATAGGAGATATGGATGTGATTGAAAATTTTGAGTATAAAGCACTTCGTGATTTTTACCATGATTGGTATAGAACAGATTTACAGGCAATTGCTATTGTTGGCGATTTTGATGTAGAAGAAATGGAAGCAAAAATAAAAGAGAAATTCTCATCCATTCCTGCGGTTGAAAATGCACCTGAACGCACTATTGTTAAAATTGACGACAATGAAAAACTTTTGTATGATATAGGAATGGATAAAGAGGTCGCTACTGCTAGTATTTCTTTTGGTATTCGCCATAATAAGTCTTTAAAAGACGAAACAATTATTGATTTAGGTGAAGACCTATTAAACAACATGATTTCAAGTATTTTAGGCACTCGTTTTCAAGAAATTTCCCAAGATCCTGAAGCTCCTTTTATGGCAGTTAGAGCAGGTTTTGGCGATATGACCAAAGCACATAGCGCATTTAATGTACAAATTTATCCAAAACCAGAGATGCAACAAGCAGCCTTTAAATTGGCCATGGCCGAAATTAACAGAGCCGTTAAATTTGGTTTTACAAATGCCGAGATCACTCGTGTTAAAGCACAATTTACTAACCGTTATGAAGACCAAATTGCAAAACGTAACGATCGTACACATGGACAAATTGTTCGATCTATTCAAAAAAATTATCTAGAAAACGCTCATTTAACAGATATCGAAAAGGAATATGAAATTGTAAAAGTGCTATTCAACCTTATTTCACAAGACCATTTGTTAAAAAGAATGCAAGACATATATACTCAAAAAAACAGAAGCGTTGTTGTTACAGGAGTTGAAGGAAAAAATAACTTGACCGAAGAACAAGCAAATCAAATACTCAATGAAGTTGAAAATGATGCAACACTACAACCTTATGAAGAGGAAGAAGAAGCACTATCTTTAATGACAGGAGTTAATTTAGTTCCTGGTAAGATCGTGACTGAAACGAAAAATGACGTTTTAGGCTTTACAATTTTTACATTAAGCAATGGTGTAAATGTGTACTATAAGTTTGCCGATAAGAATAAAAACGATGTAAAACTAGAAGCTATTAGTGATGGAGGAAAATCGTTGTTAAAAGTTGATGAGCTACCATCAACTGAAATCGTTGCTAATGTGGTACAACTGTCTGGACTTGGAGAATTTTCAATGACAGACTTACCTAAAGTATTGGCTGGAAAAACAGCAAATACAAGCTTTAATATTACAGAAACTACCGAGTCTATTGTAGGTGCTTCATCAACAAAAGATGTTGAAACCATGTTACAAATGGTAAATTTGCGATTTACAAAACCACGTTTTGATGAAACAAGCTATAACGTTTTAATGCAGAATATAGATAACTTTTTAACAAGAAGAAGTCAAGATTTACAGTCTAAAATGTCCGATAGTGTTACTACAACGCTCTATGGCAATAACCACCCAACAAAACGTATTTTTAATAAAGCATTTGTTGAAGATATGAGCTTTGAAAAATCAAAAGCGGTTTATAATAATAGATTTAATAACGCTGCCGATTTTAATTTTTTCATTGTTGGCGATGTAGCAAAAAACGATTTAAAACCATTATTAGAGAACTATATTGCAAGTATTCCAACAACAAATATTAAAGAAAACTGGAAAAACAATTCAGTTGAATGGTCTGCTAAAAATGTAGATAAAGATATTTATTTGCCAATGGAGGATCCAAAAAGCTCCGTTCGTATTGCCTATAAAAAGGAAATGCCTCATACCTTAAAAGATGAAATTTTAATATCTGCTTTAGGCAAAATTCTTCAATTACGTTATACCGAATCTTTACGAGAAGAAGAAGGCGGAACTTATGGAGCAAGTAGTTGGGGTCAGTTGTTTAAAGAGCCTAAACCGGTTGCTTATTTATCGGTTAGTTTTGATAGTAATCCAGAGTTGGCTGAAAAGCTTATAGCGATTGTTCATAATGAAATTGATAAAATTAAAAATGGAACTGTTTTACAAAACGACCTAGATAAAATAACTACAAACCTTTTAAAAGAAAGAGAAGATAGTAAGAGCCTTAATGCTTACGAAATGTCGTCGATAAAGAATTTTATATTAGAAGGCTATGATATGAATGCACCAGAAAACTTCGAAAACATTGTTAAATCTATCACCATAAAAGATATTCAAGATATAACAAAAAGGTTGCTAGATGACCATAAATCGTTTGAAATTGTATTTAAGCCTGCCGATTGATAATGTTACGTTAAAATAAAGTAGGTTATAGAAACTTTCGTTCTAATATTCTATTTTTGAACTTCATTAAAACCATGAGGATGAAACATATCGTTATAGTTGTTGCTTTTCTGTTTAGTACCTTACTTACGGCACAAATTTTTGAGCCTGTAAAATGGGAATTTCAAACTGAAAAATTATCAGAGAACGAGTATCAGTTAAAATTCATTGCGTTGGTGGACGATGGTTGGGCAATTTACTCACAAGATTTACCTGAAGGTGGTCCCATACCAACAAGTTTCGAGTTTGATGCAAATGGCACTTTTACCTTAATTGATAATGTAGTAGAAAGTGACGAAAATAAAGTCACCAAACACGACCCAGTGTTTGATATGACATTGTCAAAATTTTACAAAAGAGCTGAATTTACACAAATAGTTAAGCTTTCAAGCCCTAATGCAACTATTACAGGAACGCTTAACTTTATGACTTGCGATGATAAGCGATGCTTACCACCAAACGATGTGCCTTTTGAGTTTAAAATTTCAAATAATTTAGAAGAAGCCGGTATTCCTCAATTTAATACAGAAAACTCTCAAATTTTAGATCCGGTTTCATGGCAATTTCAAACCACGAAAGTTAACCAAGACGAATACGATATAATTTTTACAGCTAGTATTGATGATAAATGGGCTGTGTACTCGCAATTTGTTGAAGAAGGTGGTCCGCTGCCAACGATTTTTAATTTTGAAAAAAACAGTAACTATCAATTAATAGATGCTGTTGTTGAAAGCGATAAAAACAAAGTAACCAAACACGACAAGGTGTTTGATATGGAAGTGTCTAAATTTTATAACGAAGCCACTTTTACGCAACGTGTTAAAATAGTAGGTGACCAATTTGATATTAATGGAACTATCGAATACATGACCTGCGATGATGAGCAATGCATATTTAAACCCGATAACCCATTTAAGTTTCGCTACTCATTTAAAGAAGGCTTGGTTGCTGTTTTAGATAATGATGCTTTTTTTACCGATAATACTATAATCAATAGCGATGATGCAAACATTGCACTTTATGGTATGTCTGTAAATGATATTTCTAAATCGGAAATTAATTGCAATAATGAAACAAGCTCAATAGCATCAGAAGTAAAAGAACAAGGAAAATCCTTATGGAGCATATTTGGGCTTGGGTTTTTAGGAGGCCTATTGGCTTTGTTAACACCATGCGTATTTCCAATGATACCTTTAACTGTTAGTTTTTTCACAAAAAAAGGTGGTACAAACAAGAGCTCGGGAATCTATAAAGCACTACTTTATGGTTTTTTTATTTTTGCGGTCTATGTGGTTTTAAGTGTGCCTTTTCATTTATTAGACTCAGTAAACCCTGATATATTAAATGAAATTTCAACCAATGTTGTGTTGAATGTTATTTTCTTTATCATTTTTATCTTTTTTGCCTTTTCATTTTTTGGTTATTATGAATTAACCTTACCTGCACGATGGACAAATAAAACAACCCAAGGCGAAAATATTGGAGGTGTTTTAGGAATATTCTTTATGGCACTTACATTGGCTATAGTGTCGTTTTCCTGTACTGGACCAATATTAGGGTCGTTATTAGCAGGATCACTTACTGCTGATGGTGGTGCTTGGCAACTTACAGCAGGCATGGCAGGATTTGGGGTCTCTCTAGGTTTGCCTTTTGCACTTTTTGCCATGTTTCCAAATATGTTAAATGCCTTACCAAAATCAGGAGGTTGGTTAAATACAACCAAAGTGGTTTTAGGATTTTTAGAACTAGCATTAGCATTTAAGTTTTTATCAAACGCCGATTTGGTGCAACATTGGGGAATATTAAAATTTGAAGCATTCTTAGGCTTATGGATTATTATATTTGCTGGTTTATCTTTATATATCTTTGGAAAAATCAAATTCCCACACGACTCTCCAATTAAAAAATTGTCCTTTTTTAGAATTTCCTCGGGAATTTTAGTGGTAGCATTTGTTGTGTATTTAGTCTCTGGATTTAGAGTAAATAAAGAAACCAATACATTCACATCACTTACACTTTTAAGTGGACTTACACCACCAGTAGGTTACAGTTTCTTTAAACCTAACAAATGTCCAAATAATTTAGATTGTTTTAAAGATTTAAAGACAGGAATTGCATACGCAAAAAAAGTAAATAAGCCCATTATTTTGGACTTTACAGGATATGCCTGCGTAAACTGCAGAAAAATGGAAGAACATGTTTGGCCCCTGAGCTCAATAGATGATTATATAAGAAATGATTATATATTGATTTCTTTGCATGTGGATGATAAAAAACAACTTCCAGAAAGTGAACAAATTGAGGTCCCAAGAATTAATGGAGGTATTAGAAAGCTGGAAAATTATGGACATAAATGGGCACATTTCCAAACACAATTCTTTCAAACCAATTCTCAACCCTATTATGTGTTGTTAAATCCTGAGGGAACAAAAATTCTTAATCAACCTGTAGGCTATACACCAAACGAAGAAGAATATGCACAGTTTTTAGAATGTGGTCTAGATGTTTTTAATAAATCTAAAAAAATAGATTTAAATAGTACACCTTAAAATTTTTAGAAAGGTAACGTAATTCTTTTCACTATTTTTGTACACACTAAATTTTAAGAAGATAATGCCGACACAATTAGAAAACTATTTTCAAAAATTCAGGGAGAATATCGTTGGGATAAACCAAACATTTGAGTCTCCTTATGGCAAAAAAAACATTATTTATGCCGATTGGACTGCAAGCGGACGGCTATATAGACCTATTGAAGAAAAAATGATGAATGTTATTGGCCCTTATGTGGCTAATACGCATACCGAAACGTCAATAACAGGATCATCAATGACGCATGCGTATCATGAAGCACGCAATATTATTAAGAAACATGTAAATGCTTCTAAAGATGATATTCTTATTACTGTTGGTACTGGAATGACAGGAGCAATAAATAAGTTTCAGCGCATTTTAGGCTTAAAAGTGTCAGAAAACCTAAAAGACCATACAGAAGTTCCAGATACTATTAGACCAGTCGTTTTTATAACACACATGGAGCATCATTCCAATCAAACTTCTTGGTTGGAAACTATTGCCAAAGTAGAGGTAATCCCATGTAATGAGAAAGGTTTGGTATGTTTTAAAAGCTACAAAAAACTGCTAGATAAATACAAAGACCATCCCATTAAAATTGCAGCAGTAACAGCATGCTCCAATGTTACAGGAATTAAAACCGATTATCACACAATTGCAAAGTTAATCCATCAAAATAATGGGTTGTGTTTTGTGGATTTTGCATGTTCGGCACCTTATGTTGCTATAGATATGCATCCAGAAGATGAAGAAGCCTATTTAGATGCTGTGATGTTTTCACCACATAAGTTTTTGGGAGGGCCAGGAGCATCAGGCGTATTAATATTCAATAAAAAATTATATAAAAATCTAGTACCCGATAATCCAGGAGGTGGCACAGTTTCTTATACCAATCCTTGGGGAGATCACGACTATATTGATGATATAGAATCTAGAGAAGATGGAGGTACTCCAGGCTTCTTACAAGCCATTAAAGTAGCCTTGTCTATTAGGCTTAAAGAACAAATGGGTGTTCATAATATTTTAAAACGTGAACACGAAATTAACGACATTATCTTCGAAAAACTTTCTAAAATTGGTAATCTTCAAATGTTAGCGGCAAACCATAAAGATCGTTTAGGCGTGTATTCATTTTATATCGTTGATGCTCATTACAATTTAGTAGTAAAGCTTTTAAATGATCGTTATGGCATTCAAACTCGAGGAGGCTGTTCTTGTGCTGGAACGTATGGCCATTTTTTGTTAAATGTGGATTTACCAACCTCAAAAGCCATAGAGCTTAAAATTTTAGATGGTTGTTTAATTGAAAGACCAGGTTGGGTGCGTATGTCAATTCATCCAACTATGACCAATCAAGAGATTCATTTTATTTGTGATGCCATTAAAGAAGTTGCCGAAAATTTTGAGGGTTGGGGTAAGGATTACAAATATAATGCGATTAAAAACGAATTCGAACACAACCAAAATTTAGAAATAGAAAAAGAAATAACCAGTAATTGGTTTAATGTTTAAAATTGATTAATAAATGTCAGAGACGATAGAAAAAGTAAAATGCTTAATTATAGGTTCAGGACCTGCAGGTTATACAGCAGCTATTTATGCAGCTAGAGCAAATATGAATCCAGTGTTATATCAAGGATCACAACCAGGTGGGCAATTAACAACAACAAACGAAGTTGAAAACTTCCCAGGCTATCCAGATGGTGTAACAGGGCCAGAAATGATGATGCAATTACAGCAACAGGCTGAAAGGTTTGATACAGATGTAAGGGATGGATGGGTAACTAAAGTAGATTTTTCAGGAGATATTCATAAAGTTTGGGTAAACGACACCAAAGAAATTCATTGTGACACCGTAATTATCTCTACAGGAGCATCGGCAAAATATTTAGGTTTAGAATCAGAGCAAAAATATTTAAAACTTGGTGGAGGTGTGTCTGCTTGTGCAGTTTGTGATGGATTTTTCTATCGTGGGCAAGAAGTGGTTATTGTAGGAGCTGGAGATTCGGCTTGTGAAGAAGCACATTATTTATCAAAACTTTGTACAAAAGTGACCATGTTAGTTAGGAGAGATGAATTTAGAGCATCAAAAATAATGGCTGCAAGAGTGAAAAACACTAAGAACATAGAAATTCTTTACAACACTGAAACCGAAGAGGTTTTAGGCGATGGTCAAGTAGTTACTGGAGCGAGGGTTTTTAACAATAAAACAAACGAAAAGCACGACATTCCAGCAACTGGGTTTTTTGTAGCTATTGGTCATAAGCCAAATACCGATATTTTTAAAGATTATTTAAAGTTGGATGAAACAGGTTATATTATAAACAAACCTGGAACTTCAAAAACAAACATAGAAGGTGTATTTGTAAGTGGTGACGCTGCAGACCACGTGTATAGACAAGCAGTTACAGCAGCCGGAACAGGATGTATGGCTGCTTTAGATGCCGAACGTTATTTGGCTGCTAAAGAATAAAAAAGGTGTTACTATAAAAGTTTTAAGACTGTTTTTGTTAAGAATAAAAAAGGGACAAGCCAAATAAATTTGATTTGTCCCATGTTGTACTCAAGGTGGGAATCGAACCCACACTTCCGAAGAAACTGGATTTTGAATCCAGCGAATTTAATATCAAATTCAACTAAAACCACTTATAATCAATTGATTAACAATAATTTAATTTTTATTGATTTCATTTAATAGTATCTAAAATCATTATTTGTTGTACCTATGTTGTACCAAAAATGATTACCTTTATAGTCTGAACTTTAAGAGTATGGCATCAAACGCAAAAATTGTTGTAAGGAAAAAAGTAAATAAAGAAGGGTTATACCCATTAGCAATACGAATTACTAAAAATCGAAAATCCACATATCATTACATAGGTCATTATATTGATTTGAAAGATTGGGACGAAAATAAATCACGGGTTAAGAAGTCTAATACCAATTCGGGAAGATTGAATAATTTGTTGGCTACAAAACTATTAGAGGTTAATAAAGCACTTGTTGATTTACAGTCTGAGAAAAAAGACTACTCGGCAAATCAGATTAAAGAGTCTCTATATTCCGAATCCAAATCAAGTACTTTTTATGAAGTTGCAAATGATTTTCTTTTTGAACTTGAAGAAAATAATAAACTTGCCCAGCTTTCCGCAGACAAAGTCCGTGTAAATCATGTCATAAATTTCAATAAGTCTAAGCAATTAACCTTTCCTGAAATTGACGAATCATTTTTGAGAAAGTTCAGAATCTATTTAAAAAAAGAGTTTAATCTCTCAGAAAGGTCAGTAGTAAACAATCTTGTAGTTATTAGAACTATCTATAACAGGGCAATAAAAATGGGCTTAGTAGATAGAAAACTTTATCCATTCGGTTCTGACAAGATTAGAATTAAGTTTCCAGAAACTGAGAAAACAGGGCTTAACAAGCAAGATATAATAGCGTTCGAAACCGTAAGAGACTTGAGTACTAGTGAAACTCACGCTCGCAATGTTTGGTTATTCAGCTTTTATTTTGCGGGTATAAGGGCTGCGGATGTTCTTGAAATAAGATGGTCTGATATTTATGACAGAAGATTACACTACAGAATGAATAAAAATTCAAAATTGCTTTCTCTTAAAATTCCTGAAAAGGCATTATCCATCTTAGACTACTATAAGAGTGATAAACAAAGTGACGAAGATTTTGTTTTTCCAGAGTTGAAGAAAGCTAACTTCAAAGATGCCAAGGACGTCTATGCCAAGACCAAAACAGCTACAAAAAAATTCAACAAATACCTAGTTGAAGTTGCCAAGAAAGCAAAAGTTAATAAAAAAGTGACAATGCACATTGCACGTCATAGTTTTGGCAATCTATCAGAAGATAAAATCCCTATTAAAATGCTTCAAAAACTCTACCGACATAGTGACCTTAAAACAACCATAAGCTATCAAGCAAACTTTATGCATAAAGATGCAGATGATGCTTTAGAGAGCGTCGTAAACTTTTGATAAAAATTATAAAGGTATATCATAATCTTTGACTTTACTATTTTTCAAGTTATCCACATAGCCAGAAAATGGACTAGTGTATTCCTCTTTTATTATAAAACCTTTCTCAACATAATTTTTAGCGCTCTCTTTCCAGTTTTTAATGTTTAGTCCTCTACTAAGCTTCCAATTTTTTGTTTCATAGTATGCATAGAATTTTTTTGCTTCCATAGCTGACCAATTGTTTTCTTTAAAAAAATTTAAAACAACCAGTTCATTTTTTGGCTTTGCCAGTTTATTAGAGTTTTCTTTTGTTTTATGTTTATAAGAAGATACCAAATTTTGGCCTGGTTCTGGGACGCAGTTAGCCAAATTTTGACCATCTGAAGTAAAAAAAATGGACATCTGGACCTTTGACCCTCTTTCAGGATGGTATGATGGAAAATATTTTAAAAAGCCCCAATCATTAAGATCTCTTAGATAATTGTGATAGGTTGTTTTTGATTTGAATTTTGCTTTTTCCATAATCAATTCTCTGTTTATGGTTATTGTCTTTTTGAAGAATTCTCGATTCCACTTCTGAAAGAATGCCAGATACAGCGTTATATGACCCTGCTTAATTCGAGCGTCCTTATTGAAGCATTCAAAAACAGCGTTTAGCTGTATAATATAGTTTACCCTCTCCATTAATCATTATTATTCAAATATTTCTTTTCTCGAAAACGAACTTCTTTCTTTTCCTCTTTAATTTCTTTTGCTAAAATCAATTTCTTTTTTGGTGGTTCTGCTGCTTGAAAAAGAGCTTGCATCATCGCTACGGTAGGTTTGGTCTGCGACTTTTCAATATCTTTCATAATAGCGATCATTCCGTTCATTCGTTTTTTGATTAGCATAGAAATTCTGTTTTCCAAAGTTTCCATACGAGGTCCTAAATTCTCGGCTGGGGAAATTCCATTTGCATTAAAAAATTCCATCATTAAAAGCAATGTCATCGATTGCGATTTCGAAAGCATTTTACTAAATTTTCTAAACTCAATCGCCACAGAACTTTTGATCTTTAGCGTTTCAAATTCTTCTTTTTCAAATCCTTTATCCATAGTTTTTAGTAAAATAATTGCCTGATTACGGCGATTTTCAAATGTTTTTAGTAAAAAATAGCATCAAATTTTAAACTTCAAAAATTTATAAACTCTGCTAAGCCTTGTAAACACTAAGTTTATGACAAAATCGAATATATGCAACATCGCGAAGCGTGTTACCCTCTTGCTATTCGATTCCTTCATTTTATTTCAGGATCTTCGTACTTTTCAACCAAGGCTGAAAAGCTATTTGAAGTACTTTTAACATCACTATTTTTTTAGTAACAAAGTGAAGTTAATTATTTATAAACAACTGACAATCATTTATATTAACTAATTTTCGCATCCATGACAGAAGGTTTTATTTGATGTTATTTGACATACTTTTCCTTTTTAAATCACCTACTTATTATATCTTGAGCGTTTTCCTTTTTATTTGGTTTGGAATTCTATGTTACCATATAGCTACCGATTTTATCTAGAGTAAAATGATAAAGATTAGCGTTCAATTCAAATTCAATCACTTACTTCCCATAGCGCCATCGCCGTTACCTTTTCGGTAACCGACACTAAAATTATGAACGAGTAAGAACTTATAAAAGTGAGTGAGCGAATGGTTATGCAGTTCGTCTCGAGCAGAATTTTAAACTTTGTGTAGAAAAAGGTTGGGGTAATCGTTTTGCCAAGCGAACGCTGTCGCTTTTTCTGCGACTGGGTTCAAGATGGTTTAGTGAACCGCTTTTCTCGGAATGAAGTTTTTCGCGTAATGTAGAGGAATGTGGTGGAACGGATTGTAATACCTAATTAAATTAAGTTATGAGCCCATTAGGAATGTTATTCGGCTCAACTATAAAATTACTTTTGATGCGAATATTTTACTTAATATATTTGATTAACTAACAATTATTACATTATCATCGCCAAACCAATTAATTAATATGTCCATTGCTGGTTTTTCCATTTGAGATAGAGCTAAAACAACTAAATTTTCTTTAGCTCTAGAACAAGAAACATAAAACAGATTTTTTGTTCTTTCCAATCTATCTGCCCGTTCCTCGCTATTATCAAAATAATTTTCAAAATTATACTTCTGTTTCCAATTAGTATCATCGATTACGACTAGAACATTACGATATTCTTCGCCTTTAGTACCATGTTTGGTTGAAAAGACGTTCTCATTTTGCGTATGTTTAAAGAAGTTAATTATTTCAATATAAGGCAGCGCCATAAATGAATTGAACAGAGCAATATCTCTTTCTATTTTCGCTTTTAGTTCATCATCAACTTCGCCGAGATTAGTATTTATTTTCTCAATTAACCTTTGAAGTCCTTTGGATTGAATTGTTAATTTGTTTTCAATGCTAAAATCAAATACATCTTTGACTGACTTTTCTTCACGAATTACTTTCAACTCCTCTAGTTTGTTGATGATGATATCTTTGTCCTTATGCTTTTTTAAATTAACTGATTGTATTCCATTCGACCTTAGTAATGAGCTAAGGTTCCCATAATCTTTACTTTCATAAAAAGCCATAAGGTGTTCAATACCAGTTTTACGCTCAATTGAAGTTTTTCTATCTAATGAACCTGTAAATAATGAAATCAAAAGACTCTCTCTCTTGATTAACATATCATTAGCAGATTGTCCATACCTCTTGCTAAAAAGGCTATATAAATTTCCGAAACCACCTCTGTTAGCAACACGACTATTTGCAATTATTAAAATTTTATCGGGACTACCTGGACCAAAATTCCAACCAGATTTTGTCAGCTTTGAAATTACACTTTCGTAATTAGTATTTTTATTAGGTATAAGAGATTTTTCATAAGCTGTTTTGTTTTGACCTTTCTCTTGTCTTGGGTAATTTGTACAGTTTATAAATTCGATACTCCCTTCAACTTCATCAATACCATCAGGAATAATCTGTTTTATGTTTGTTCGGATATTATTTAATAAATTAATCACTGACTTAGAACTTCTATAGTTTTCTTCTTTTTTAATAAGGTCTATTGCACTCTTATCTACATAATTTTGAAGTGAGCCCACACCAGTATCATAAATTTTTTGGTGTGAATCTCCATAAAAACCTAAAACTACTTTTTTCTTATGTCTGCTCAATAAGTTATGAAGTAATGCAATGATCGTTTCAGTTGCAGTATCTTGGTATTCGTCAACTAATAAAAAGGGATACTTGGATGATAATATATCAGTCAATAATTCATAATTCTGAAACATTCTTAGTGCAAGAGTAATGAGGTCATCGTGACCAACTGTACCAGCTTCAAAATCACTAAAAGCTCTATCGGAATAATCTACTCGATGAATACGATCAGCTAACCCAAGATCATATTTGTCAGGTTTTTCCTCGTGTTTAAATGTGTTAATTGCATCAAACTCAACAATCAACTGCTTATTAAACGATTTTATACAGTCCCAAAGAAATTCGTGTATTGTTGAGACTAGTACAATTGGATTGTTCTCTAGTCTATCTATTATCTCATTTTTTGCTACGTTTGTATATGTTATACATACGACAACTTGATTATTGAGCGTCAACTCAGTTCCCTTAATATCAATTAAGTGATTAATTGTCTGTATTAGTGCATAAGTTTTACCAGCTCCTGCACCTGCTTCAAGAACAAAACTTTTCTTCTGCGCTATTTTTTCTTTTATCTGATCTATTGCCTCCATCTATTCTTCCTCTTCTGCTATTGCAGATTCCAATTTTACTATCGTTTCTTCTAAGGGTGTCTCTAACCATTTTAATCCTTCATCGATATATGCTGGAACTTGCCAAGGTGTAATATCATCTTCTGGAAAAGACATTACATCAAAAGCAAAGTTTGTTTTGGCACTTGAACTGGTAGGTGCTAATTGAAAAGGTGTTTCAGAATTTAAAGCTTCAAGGGATTTAACTCTTGAAAAACTAAATAAGTTTTTTACATTTTTTTCCTCTCCATTGTCATCCGTATATTTTGATTTTAGCAAATCAAGGTTTGTATTAATGAAAGCTTCTTCAAAACTTCTACCAACAATGATATTTTCTTCAGTTTGATAAGCTACCCTTACAATTCCATTCTCGATTTTATGCTCTTCTGAACAACCCAAAAGGTTTGCAATCGTTGACTGTTTTGGTATCCAATCCTTTAATGTGTAATTAGATGTCAATTCTCCACCAACACCACCATTGACTTCACACCTTTCTCCGCTGGCAGAATCCACAGAGTCAATATCAGTCACAACCAAAGTTTTTAACTTTAAAAACTCTAATACCTCTTTAAATTTATGTGTGTATGCTCCACCTACTTCTAGGATTGAAACATATTGAGTAGCTAGATTAGGTGCAGATTTAAAAATTAATTGAGGCATAAGCATTCTCTCAGTTGTGCCCTCAACAATAATTACTTTGTCAGAAAAGAAAAGGTCTGACTTATGTAACGTTAAATATTGTTTTAAAAATCTTGCTGTTTGTTTCTCATTTGATATGTTCAGTGTATTAAAATCTTTCACTTCAACACCATTTTTTATTCTATTAAAATATCTAATCCTTCTAAATCCTTTATCCGAATCTATGCCTGCTTCAGATAATATATGTGATGAATGTGAAGTAATTAATAATTGGACATGTACGTTTTCTTTTTTTGCGTCTTCAAGAATTCCCTTTATTTGACTTATAAATACCTGCTGCATTTGTGGGTGCATATGTGCTTCTGGCTCTTCTATCAAGACAGTAAGAAATTCTGAAACTTTTTCATCTTTCGCATTTACAAATCGCTGTATAAAACTGGAAAGTTCCAATATCATATAGATAAGATTACTATATCCTAATCCATTATAGCTTTCAGGTAGATTAATTTCATCTTGTTTGTAGTAGTATTTTATATTATTACGCATAACTGCTTCTGAATCAAATTCAGAATCGATAACTATCGGCGGAATTACTACTGGTGTTTTTGCACCAAATCTCTTGAGATCCTTTAGAATTTTAACTAAAACGGCATCATACTTATCCTTAAGGTCAGTTGAAACCTCTTTTAATTTTTCTTCTACTGCCTGAACATTGGCATCTGTCTTATCTCTTTCGTTATAGTACTTTGAAAAACCTAAAGCAAGTGTTTTGTTTTTATCATTCTTTTTGTCGTCTAGAATTCTCAAAGCTTTTATGTCTTCAAAAGAAACTATTTTTTTAATTTTTTCTTTAAAACCTAACTCTATTTCCCTAAGATAATCTGATTTTATATCCTTTGCATAACACTTCAGCTTGTAAAAAGAGTTTAAATTTTCTTTGAAATATGGAATTAGAGCCACCTTCTTATCTTCTCGATTATGAAACATCTTTAACAGCCCTAATGTATTCACTGGTTCATATGACAAGAGCATACAAGCATCATTTCGTTCTACATCTAAGTCAGTTATAAATTCACTTAGCTCTACTAAGGAATCCTTCACCTTATCATATATAAATTCTATTTGTAACTGGATTTTAGGAAATCGCTCTTGAATATCAATTTCAATAGCTTCTTTATCTTCCTCAGAAATGTCTTGATCAAAAGTTTTTTCGAACTCAATATTAAGTTCTTTGAATAATGGATATGATGATTGAGAAAAATCTTCAAAGGATAGGGAATCGTCATTTGAAGTTAGCATCTTTATTATTTCTAATAATGACGTTTTTCCTGTATTATTTCGACCCACGATTAATGTTATATCATCTTCCAAGTTTATAGAAGCATCTGCTAACATTCTAAAAAATCGTACTTGTATATTTTTTATTCTCATAATAATTATATCTTAATAATAAACTCCATTTTGGCCCAATTTCTCATAAAGGGATTTTATTTTTTCTATAATCTCAAATGAAAAATTTGGCTTATCGAAATATAGGAAATAATTAGGTGCGATACCATGTTTCATGGTAAGTTGAAACCTGTTCTTTGATAATGCTCTGATGTCGTTAATTTTCTTTTCATCATCCGTAAAAAAAGTTGTTTGATGATGTACTAGCCTATTGCGCAATGTTCTCAGTTTACAAAAAAAGTCCAATTCCTGATGAATTAACCTTAACTCGATTCCTGCTTTATTTTTCAAAAAAGCTTTTGCATAATCAAGTCCAGCTTTTTCAGGTGTCTCCTCAGCTTCATTATCTATTTCTTTATTTGAATAATACATCTCACAAGAATGAACAATGGTCATTTCAAAAAAAGAATAAAGTTGGACTATGATTGACTCCCTAAATCGTTGAGCAAACTCACCATCAATTTCCATCATGCGTTTAGCATATTCTTCACTTACCTTCCAGTCTTCATTTTCATCCTTTATTGATTCAAGATGTTTTTGCTGAAAGTTTTCAGCTTGAGTGTCGAGATAATTTTCTGTAAATTTTATGTACTTTTCATATGGCTGTAACGACAGATTTAATAAATAAAGATGATTTTCTTTTAAAAATTCTTCCCTGCTAAGGTTAGTAAACAAGGTTGTATCGTGAAGCTTTACTTTGCTAAAATCAAATTTATCTTTATTCATTCTCCACAATCTTAATTTCCTCATCACTCAATCTATAAAGTTCATAAACCATTGTATCTATTTGTTGTTCTAGGGTAAACTTACGATAGGCTTTTTCTACTGCGAACTGGTCGTGGTGAGTAAAATATTTTTTAAGTACTGAAGTTTTGAATAAAGCCATTAATTATAATAGAATATATTTTAGGCTCTAAAATAACAAACATTATTTGCATAAACTCATTGAAGACAAATATTGCAAAAGTAGTTTTGAACAATATGTGCTCATCATTTAAAGTCTGTTGTCTCTATGGCTAACATATAAACGTCGCTAAAGCATCCGTACTGAATTATAAACTATTTGGGTCATGGCCAAATTTGTGACCATCCCTACTTTTCCAATAATTGATTGCTTCAGAAAAATACCTGCTTCCAGTTATATACTCTAGTTCATTGTCACGAGTAACACGGAACTCAATGGGTTGGTTTTTCATTTTATCCGTTGACCAATAATCAAAACAAGTTTCCAAAACCTGTATATCCTTATCAGTGGTTAAATCCATATCCATTTTTACAGGGTCTCTACCAACTTTTTATAAGTTTCACTTGGGTCAGCATCTTGCTTATCACTATGTATCATGGTGACAACCTAATCAGGCATTTGGGGTCAATCAAATCACGCTCTCCAAACAAGAACATATAGGCAACATAATTAGCCCAATCTGGTTGTTGGCATAAAATTGTTTTAGCTTGTTGTAAAATAGACTTGGAGAAAAACCTGAATGGAACTGTTTTTAAACACTTGTTTTGTTCTTTCAATATGTCAACGTGCTTTTTGTTCTTCTTGCTAACTTAAAAAAGCCATCCGAAAATTACCTTTTTAATCTTACTTTCCATTTATTGACCTTTTGAAAAGCCTTTTGCTTTCTCATAGGCCTTATTCGAAAATTCGAATCAATTGATGAAGAAATGCATACATTCCTAAGTCACTTTGTTTATAACACTTTCGACGATTTTCTATTTCATTAATCTCACCCTAGTCATTTATCTGTTTATGAGGGGGAGCCTTTTTTCGCGTACTATGTTCTCAATTGCCTGAATAGTTGGGTTTGTTTCAAGTATAATTCCATTTTCATCTACAAGATAACTGTAAGGTACACCAATGATATCTAATTCCTCGTAAACTTCTCGGTTTTGATCAATTAAATTTGTCCATTCAAGTTTATCCTTATCAATTGCTTTGAGCCAATCTTCTCTATTGGTGTCAATAGATATCCCCAAAATGTCAAAATTAAAATTTTTCAGTCTGTTTTTTAATGCGACATACTTGGGATTTGTTTTTCTGCAGGGTGCGCACCAAGAAGCCCAAAAATCTATTAAAGTGATTTTGTCATATTTATTCTCAAAGTGTAACATCTCATTCTTTTTATTGGGCAAGGTAAATTCAAGGAAACTTTTACCTTCTGAATATTTTTCTAAATTCGCTATAACCCTCTTAAACAAGGATAAATCTGATTTTTTTTGTTTAGTTGTGTCAAGTTTGGAATAAAGACTTAGAAATTGGTTTTTGGTAAGAATTGGTTCAAAAACAGCATTTCCAGTCAAAATTCCAACGCTAAAAGGATTTGTGCTATTTTCAGATATTAAATTATTTAGCTTATCGTAGAGCAAAGTTTGGAAGTTGTCTTTGTTATTATTGCTCTGATAGAAGTCATAGTAATCTTTTATTATTTTTTCCGTGTTAGTGCCTTCAATACTTGTTATTGAAATAAACGGAAATTGACCTTCGCCATTATATTCTCGATAATCAAACTCAGTTTTTAAATCGATAGTACAGTTTTCAAGGTATAAACTGGCCTGTTTTGCACCACTTTTTAAAGATAAATCCCCTTTTTCTACATTGTCAACCTTTCCGTTAAATTGAAATTTTCTTTTATTGACAAGCACGCTATCAATAGTATTCCCGTAATTCAAGTAAACATAGCCATCAAAATCATCATTTAGTAATCCATAGATTTCAAATGATTTATTTTCTACTGTTTTATCGCAAGAGTGTAGTGCAATAATTAGAAATGGAAGAAGATATTTTAAATTCATTGATGATGTTTTTTTAGCTGTCTCGTTCTGAAATATAGCTAAAGGCTAAAATTGATTTTACATTGTTTTTAAATATACCATATTAGGTGTTTTAAAGTTTAAAGATAAATATAATCTTATTTGATTGTATTAATTAAGTGCATTTTTTTGTTAAAAAGACAATGGCTGCAAAAAACGGCAAAAGTGAACCACTAACAACGGATAAAAATGAGCATGGCAATAATTTTGTCTATCCTTTGAACAGCAAAGAATAGAATGAGTTTTTAAGTGGTTCTCTTTGTCTGTTCTTTCCACCACAACCAACTATATAAAGAATAGAGCGAATCCTTGTTAACACATGGTTTGTGCATTATTGGGAATCGTCAAATAGTAAAATTAATAAGAAAAATTAAAAATTAGATTATTTTAATCTGAAACGAAACTGCATTTTAACCTTTAGCTATATTTCAGAACGAGATACAAAGGTTTGCCCTTAAAAAAAGTAATTCAAATCCTTGGTAACGTTTAGTTTCGAAGGATTATCATAGGTTATAATTTTAAATTATTTTATTAATAACTAAAAACCTTAAATTTATGAAAAGTTTAAAACTGAAAACATTAGGATTTTTGCTAGCTGGTGCATTTGTATTATCAGGATCATTCGCATTTAGTAATGTGGAAAAAGAGGCTCAAGCTCTAAACGCAGAAATGTCTTTTAGACATGATAATTGGAAAGCAATAGAAGTTACTTGCCCAAGTACCGGAAAGAGAAGTATTCTTTGTGTTCTTGGCTCAGGTAGCTGCAATCCAGGTGATCCTTGTAATGGAGGAGAACAATAGATAATAATTGATTTTTTAATCCAAAAAGGTTAATACTTAACGAAACTGCATTTTAACCTTTAACTATATTTCAGAACGAGATACAAAGGTTTGCCCTTAAAAAAAGTAATTCAAATCCTTGGTAACGTTTAGCTTCGAATGATTATCATTGGTTATAATTTTAAATTATTTTATTAATAACTAAAAACCTTTAATTTATGAAAAGTTTAAAACTGAAAACATTGGGATTTTTACTAGCTGGTGCATTTGTATTATCAGGATCATTCGCATTTAGTAATGTGGAAAAAGAGGCTCAAGCTCTAAACGCAGAAATGTCTTTTGGACATGATACTTGGAAAGCAGTAGAAGTTGTCTGCCCAAGTACCGGAAAGAAAGGAACTCTTTGTGATGCTGGCTCATCTAGCTGTACTCCAAATAATCCTTGTGATGGAGGACAACAATAGATAATAATTGATTTTTTAATCCAAAAAGGTTAATACTTAATAAAATTAAGTATTAACCTTTTTGGATATTGAATTTAAAATTTTAAAAAAAATGAAACAGTACTATTTCTTAATTATATTAATCATAATGGCTTCTTGTTCAGAAAATGAAAAAGATAATTTCACTTTAATTGAAGTGAAACAAGGAAGTAAAATAGACGACCTAAATATAAATAATCTTAAAATTGTTCCCTTAGAAGTTACACCTAAGAGTATAATTGCAACAATAGCCAAAATTGAATTTTACGCAGATGAATACTATGTATTGGATGCACAATATAATAATTTAATGGTTTTCGATGAGAAGGGGTCTTTTAAAAGAAACATCGGAGGTACTGGCAGGGGTCCTGGTGAATTTACAAAAGCTAGAGATTTCAATATTGATCGGCAAGCAAAAACGATAAGTATAATAAGTAACAATGAGAAAAAAATTCTTAATTATGATCTCCAAGGAAATTTTTTTAAGGACGAAAACTTAAAAGTTTTCGGTAATATGTTTGCTGTTTCTGGTGACAAGAAATATGTCTACATAAATCATAATGATAATGATTTATCTGAAAAAAACAATATATTAATTTTCAATAGTGAGAATGAGATAATTGAGAAAGCTTATCCTTTTCCAGAAACTAAAAATTTAATTTATACATCCTCAGGGTTTTTAGGTAAATTTAATGATGAGATTTTATTTAATCCAGCATTATCTGACACTATATTCCGAATTGACAATCAATTAGAAGGAGACATAAAATATGTTTTCGACTTTGGCACTAATCAGTTGCCGACTAAAGTTCGTGTTTCCTCTGAAAAATATATGTCAGAAAGTCAAAACTACCAATACCTTCTCAAAGACTTTATTGAAAAAGATGGTTTCCTAATTTTCTCATATAGTATGGATGGATTTGCAAAAACAGGAATTGCAAAAATTGTTGATAATAAAAATACAACTAAGAAAATACAATCAAAAACATTGAATTTCCCGTATTGTATTCCTGCTGGTGTGCACGGTAATAAAATATTATCATACGCCTATCATTACCAATTGAAAGATAAAAAGAATAAAAAAGCAATTGACAGTCTAATTATGGTCAATAAAAATCTGTCTAAAATTATTGGTGATGAAAAACAAGGAGATAATCCTGTATTAATAACTTATACCGTCGAGTAATTTATTAATTTTATTTAACTTAATAATCAATATCAAATGGAGAATTTCTCTAAAAGAAAAATTGCAAATAGTTTCTTTAACTTACTATGTATTTCATTTTTTGGCGTTGTAAGTTGTAATAATACTTCCGTCGATAAAACTGATTCTATAGGAGTTACTAAAATTGAAATCCCAACTAAGGAGATATACCTCGATAAAGTTGAAATACATAGTAAAACAGAAGCGAAATTTAAGATAATCAATTCTGGAAAACAACCATTGCTAATATCCCGGATAGAAGCGGATTGTAGTTGTACGAATGTATTTGCTGAAAAAGAAAGAATTTCAATGGGAGATAGCACATTTATACATGTCACTTATAATGCCAAGATATATGGTTATTTTATGCAAAATATCCTTTTTAGCTCAAATACAGACGAAAAAATTCACATACTATCGATTAAAGGAAAAACTGAATAATATTTTGATAAATTATAAAAATATCTTATGAATATTAGAAATACTCATTTAATGATTTTTTTTCGTTTTGTTATAATTACTCTCTTTTATTCAACTTTTATTCTTCTCGATTTAGAAATATCCTTATTACTTTTAGTTTTTATTCTATATATAATAATTAATAAAAATAAGAAAAAAAGTTGGTCTTGGCTTCATATTATATATTCAGCGTTTTATTTCTTCTTTCTTAAACTAACTCTTTTATTGTTTGTTGTTGATTTTTATTTTATTCCGTCAGATTCAATGAAACCTAGCCTTAAAGCAGGTGATAAAGTAATTGTGAATAAACTTTCGTATGGAGCAAGATTATCTAAATCTAAGCCTTTTTACGGAATATTTCGAAAGTCAGACGTAACAGCTGATGAATTCTCTTTTATAAATAAAAGCTTTAGGCTGCCAGGTCTGAATTTAATTAAGAGGAATGACATTATTGTTTTTAATAACCCCATTGATGTCTCTAAAACTTATATAAAGCGAATTATTGGATTATCTGGGGAGAACATTTTAATAACAAAAAACTGTATTGCTATAGCAACTTTAAAGGATTCATCAAATATAAAAATGTTAAAACCCACTAGCAATACAGGTTTAGAACAACATTTAAAACTTGATTTCTCATCTTATCCTTTGAGTGATGTCGCTGATAATAAAGAAGTTTTAAAAACATATGATTTTTTTAAAGTTAAATGTTTTAATACTGAAGTTGCTAAAGACTCCACAGTGACAATTAATACTCAACTTTATAAAGAGAAAATCTCACTTTCTTGGTCCAATTCAAATTGGGGACCATTAGAAATTCCTAGCAAAGGCACAACAGTCAAATTAAATAAGACTAACTTGATATTTTATAAGTATATTTTAAAAAACTATGAGTCTGTTAAATTTGAAGAAATAAATAATAGATATTATGTAAACGAAACACAAATAGGTTACTACACTTTCAAAAATAATTATTATTTTCTTATAGGGGACAATTGGACTAATTCATTAGATTCAAGAAACTGGGGGCTTGTACCTGAAAAAAATGTTATTGGTAAGGTAGAAGGGATTCTGTTTAATTTATAAAATAAAGAAAATTCTATGTTTAATGTTTATCTACAATTAAATCAAAGATTTAAAAAATATACTTTTAAATTAGCTGTTCTTTTGAATTTTTTTTTAATCTCAAATTTTTTCTTCTTTTCATGTAATTCAAGTAATGATAAAAACACACAAACATCAATTGATTCTATTGATTCTCTATCATTAGAAAAAACTTATGTTGATTATATAATCATAGACAGAAAGGTTTTTGGAAAAGAAATTGTCGCAACAGGAAAATTAAAGGCTTTCAATCATAGTTCCTTGGCTTTTGAGAAAAGTGGAGTTTTGAGTACCCTCAAGGTTGAAGAAGGAGATAGGGTTTCGAAAGGTAAAATTCTAGCTCAGCTTGATAATAGGAAAGGTAATCAAGAGTTAAAAAAAGCCGAAATTGATATAGAAAAAACTAACTTAAAGTTTTTGGATATATTAATTGGCAGAGGCTATGACATAGGAAGACAGGATACAATTCCTGAAGCGATTATAAAAATGGCCAAAATTAGATCTGGATATAATGAATCTTTACATCTAAGAGAAAATGCTCAAATAGAAATAAGCCAATCAAAGCTCATAGCTCCTTTTAGTGGATTAGTTGCTAATCTTAAATTCAATAGGTATGATCAAGTTCCTGCTAATGAAGATTTTTTAACCCTTATAGACGATAGTTATTTTTTTGTAGAATTTAAACTTATTGAATCAGAACTAGATCAAATATTTAAAAATCAAAAACTAAAAGTTTATGCTTTCAGTTCTAAAAAAGAATATGAAGCTAAAATAACAAATATCAATCCTTTTGTTGATGAAAACGGAACCATAAGAGTTAAAGCCAAAATTACTGGAGACAACACCCTTGCTGAGGGTATGAATGTTAGGATTATCCTGAGGTCAGAAGTTCCAGACCAGTTTGTAGTGCCAAAAGAAGCTGTTCTGATAAGGCAAGATCAATCAATAATTTTTAAATATACTGATGGAAAAGCTTTCTGGACCTATGTTAAGATATTGAATGAAAATCAGAAACAATATTCTATAATTCCAGATCCAGAAAAAAATACTGCCAGACTTAACGCAGGTGATACTATTATAGTTTCTAATAATGATAACCTAGCCCATCAAAATCAAGTTTTACTGTTTAATAAAAGGATTGATGATTAAGTTTTTAGTAAATAGACCTATCGCTGTTTTGACTAGTTTTTTGAGCTTAATTATCCTCGGTATGGTAAGTTTACAGAAAATCCCCACTTCACTTCTTCCTGAATCTCCAATACCAATAATTTCTATAGAATGCCCAGCTCCTGGAATGGATTCAAGAGATATTGAGAGTTTGATTTTAAAGCCCTTAAGAGCTGAATTATCTCAAATAACTAACCTTCAAAGTATTGAATCCTTAAGTGATAACGAAATTGGAAAAGTTGTAATTAAACTCAATAGAAAAGAAAATCTTGATTATATTGTCCTAGAAATTAATGAAAAACTAGATGAATTTTACAGATCAAATTCATTAAACCTACCAAGACCTAGCATTAGAAAGTCTAGCGTAACAGACATTCCAATATTTTATTTAAATATTAGTTCAAATAAAAGTTCAGATTTTTATAGTTCTGAAGCAATTGATTTGAGTCTTTTTGTTGATAATGTTGTTAGGAGACGTATTGAGCAACTAGAAGGTGTTGCAATGGTTGATCTAAGTGGTTTAGTTACTCCTGAGATTAGATTAAAATTAGACTATGAGAAAATTACAATTCTTAATTTAAAAGTTGAGGATATCGAAGTGGCAATTAATAGAAATAACATTGCAACAAAAAACCTATTAGTAAGTGAGAATCAATTCGAGTACGATTTAAAAATAGAAACTGGATTTGACTCTCTCGAAGATATAAAAGACACAGTTATTTTTATAGATAATACGCCATTTACACTTTCAGATATAGCCTTAGTTGAAGTAATACCTTCATTAAAAAAGGGACTAATTCTTGATGCTGGTAGAGAGTCATTCTCTTTTGGAATAATCAAAAGAAGCGATGCAAATATTAAGACTCTGAAGCAGGATTTGCAATTACTTATATCGAGTCTAAAGAAAGATTACACTCAACTAAACATAAACATATCACAAGATCAAATTAACTTCTTAGACATTACCATAAATAGTTTGATTCAAAGTCTTATTCTTGGAATAATCTTTGCTATTTTGATTACTTATCTATTTTTAAGAAGTTTAAAAATTTCGATATTAATTGGAATAACTATACCAGTGTCACTTATTATATCTATCCTGTTTTTTTATTTGGCAGGTATATCTATAAATATCATATCTCTTTCTGGCCTTTTATTAGGTATTGGTTTGATGATTGACAATTCAATAATTGTTATTGACAATATAATTTACTATCAACGTCAAGGAAAAAAAACCGTCGATGCCTGCGTTATAGGAGTGAACGATATATATAGGCCATTAATTAGCTCTGTTTTAACGACTAGTTCAGTTTTTATACCATTGATATTTCTTAGTGGTTTAGTTGGAGCATTATTTTCAGATCAAGCATACGCCATCTCGATTAGCCTTATAATTTCCTTAGTTGTTTCATTTCTGTTATTGCCCGTTTTATTCAAATTACTATATAAAAAAGACCCAATTCAAAAAGGAAAGAACCCAAAGAATAATACATCAAAATGGATACTACAAATTTATGAGCTTACCTTGTTTACAGCTTTTAGAAATATAAAGCGATTAATAATAATTTCTATTATTTTATTCTTTTTGGGAGGTCTTTCGATTAAACAAATTAATCTAGCAAAATTACCTGTTATTAATAGCAATGAGTTAATGGTTGTCATTAATTGGTCTGAATCTATTTCTTTAGATGAGGGCAAAGAAAGAATGAGGGCAGTAACCAAAAGTTTGATTCAAAGTGAAAATGATTTTAATAATATTATTGCATTTTTAGGCAAACAACAATTTTTGCTAAATGACCTCAATAATTCAAGAGAAACTTCTCTTTTATATTTGAATATAGATCATCCACGAAATTTAGAAATAGTTAAAAAAAATATTTCTAATTTCATAATATTAAAATACCCATTATCCTCTGTTAGTTTTGAAGAACCAAAGAGCGTCTTTAATATTTCATTTAGTGAAGAAGATTTTCCTTTAGAAGCACAGATATTTTATGAATCAAATAGTGAAAGTAGTACTCTAGTAGAAATAAATAAATTAATAAAGGAACTAAATTTTAAATTAAAAAAACATAACCAAAGTGTTGAGAATCCTCAATTAAAAAATATTGTTGAGCTTATCATAAATGATGAAAAAATGGCAATTTACAATATAGAATACAATGACTTAACTTCTGCGTTAAAAAGCAAAGTAAGCTCTTTTAGTTTGTCAACTTTAAATGATATTCAATCTGTACCAATAAAATATTCTAATACCAAAAAAGATATAAAAGACATATTAGAAAATACGTTTGTAAGAGCTAAAGATAGTACTTATTTTCCCTTGAGTGTTTTTATTACAAATAACAAAAAAAAAGACCTAAAAAATATCAGTGCTTCTTTAGAGGGAACTTATATTCCTTTAAAGTTTGATTTAAAAAATGATGAATTAGAATCTGTAAAAAACATTATTACAACCACGACTTATAATCATGATTCTCTAAATGTCAAATTTAGTGGTTCGCTGTATTCCAACAAACTTTTACTTAAACAATTATCTACAATATTATTTATTACGATTCTTTTACTTTATCTTATATTATCCGCACAATTTGAATCTTTGCTATTGCCTCTCCTCATTTTAATAGAAATACCGATTGCTATTATGGGATCATTTATTTTTCTATACATTACAAAACAATCCCTTAATCTGATGTCGATGATTGGTATTGTAATAATGTGTGGTATCATAATCAATGATTCAATCCTTAAAATTGATTGTGCTAAACAGCTTGTAAATAAAGGGAATAGTGTTATCTATAGTATAATAAGAGCTGGTCAACGCCGATTAATGCCAATCTTAATGACAACATTAACCACTATACTTGCTATGTGCCCGCTTTTCTTTATTGGTGGTTTAGGAAGTGATTTACAGTCTTCTCTTGCAATATCAGTAATTGGTGGATTAATAATAGGTACAGCGTCAAGCCTATATCTTATTCCTGTACTCTATTATTTTTTTAATAGCCGAAAAAAATTGATACTATGAGTAAAATCAGAACCCTCTTCTACCTCATTATTTTTGTGGGACTCAAAACAACCGTTAGTTCTCAAAACGAATCATTGAAGTCTATAGGCTTATCAGATATCATATCTATTGCAAATAAAAAATCACTCGCAAGTTTCAAAATACAAAGAGAATACACAGCTGACTATTGGAGATATAGGTCTTTTGGAGCTAGTTTACTACCAAAAATAGACTTTACAACTGAGCCCTTTACATTCACAAGGTCTTTTGTTCGACGTTATGATAATGAAAATAATATTGATGTTTTTCGTTTACAACAAAATCTTTTTTCGTTTGGTCAGATATCGATAACTCAAAATGTACTCTTTTCTAATGCTAAAATTTATGCGTCATCGAGCTTAGGTCGTTTAGCCAATAATGGTGAGAACACTTTTGAAAATTATAGCGCTACACCCATACAAATAGGGATTGAACAACCTATTATGGCCTTCAATGAATTAAAATGGCAGCGAAAAAGTCTAGATTTAGAATTTGCAGTTGCAAAACAAGACGTGGTTTATGGATATCAATCTATCAACTTGGAGGTTCTAAAGTTATTTTTTGAATGGGCGTTAGCGGATGCGCAATTTGATTTAGCGTTGATAAATCTTTCAAATTCTGATAAGATATTATCTATAGGGAATAAGAAATATGAAATAGGTTCAATAGAGCGAGATGAGCTCTTAAGCTTAAAACTTGAAAAGAATTCAGCGCAAAGCTCTTTGGTTAACGCTCAAAATTATAAAAATGAAGCGCTATCAAAATTAGAAATCTATCTTGGTGTAAAACTAGAAAATAACAAACCTAAGTTACCTGAAATGGTATTTAATATATACATAGATAATGATGAAGCTCTTAAATTGGCTAAAACCAATAATCCTAAATTTTTAAATATTGAAATAGATCGGATTTATGCAGAAAAAGATTTCGACCGTATTGTAAAAGAAAACAGATTCAAACTTTCTATAAATGCTAGCTATGGCTTAAATCAACAATCGAATTCTTTATCGAGCGCTTATTCTGATTTTCTGGAACAGCAACTGGTTGCTGTAACTTTTACTCTACCACTAGTTGACTGGGGCGAAAGGAAGGGGAAAATAGAAACAGCAAAACAAACAAAAGAAATAAAAGAAATTGAATTAAATCAAACTCAAAATAATCTTATTCAAGAGGTTTACAATGCGGTAAGTAATTTTAACTCGCAACATGATTTAGTAGTGAATTCCCAAGAAGCTAAAAGTATCGCTAGTGAAACTTACGAACTTATTGAAAAGAAATTTTTGAGAGGAAATGTTGATCTGCTGAGACTAATTAATGTTCGAGAGGCTAAATTAAATACTTCTTTAAATTATATTGAAACTCTTAAAAACTTTTGGGAAGCCTATTATAAGATCCAGCAACTTACCTTATTTGATTTTAAGACTTCGCAAACTTTAAAAAACTCATACAGTTCATCAAAAATGAATTAAACTAATTGTTTAAGATGCCAATAAAAACTAAAGCATTTAAAAGAGGTTGGAATTTTAAGGTACTAATAATATTCACTTCTGTATTCATCCTAGGTCTAATAACTATACCCGAATTGAGTATTCATTTGGAACCTAAAAGATATACTCAAGAAATTACAATTAATTATAACTGGCCTGATGCTTCTGCAAAAATTATAGAAAAAGAAGTAACTTCCAAACTTGAAGGACGGATTGCCGAAATAGCAGGTATAGCTTCTTTAACATCGATTTCGAATAAAAATTATGGTAGCATAGTTGTTACATTTAAAAATAATCGTGATATTTTAGAAAAACGCTATGCAATATCTAGTGCTGTTCGCCAAGTACAACCTAGCCTTCCCTCTGAAGTTAGCTACCCTAAAATATCAATAGGTTCTCAAAGTCAAGCTACCAAGGCTCTATTGGTCTACTCAATAAATTCTGAAGAATCATCTGAAGCAATTGAAAATTCAATTAATGAAAGGATTATTAAAAGTTTCAACAATACGAGTGATATTGCTATGATTGATTTTTTTGGAGACTCATCCATGGATTGGAAAATCGGTTTGGATGAAGGAAAAATGAGAAGATTTAATATCACACCGAATAAAGTACAAGAGCAAATTTCAAATTTTTTTTCAACCTCAACAGTGGGTTACTTAAGGAGTCAGACCAGTAATGATGAAAATATAGCTATAAGAATTTCCGCTAATAAAGAGCTCAATTCAAGTGTTTTAGAAGGACTTAGCCTTAAGAGTGACGACCATTCCATATTCTATTTACGTGATATCGCTAAAGTTAAATTACAAGACACAGAAAAGACTAAATATTTCAGGGTTAATGGTAAAAAAACTATCAATGTAGCTTTTTACCCAACTGACAATTCCAACCTACTTGAGCTTTCTAAAACAATTAAGGAAAAAATGGACTTTATTTCTAAAAATTCCAAGAAATACAAGTTTCAAATTATCGAGGATAAAGCTAGCTATCTAAAACAAGAACTTTTTAAAATAACAAAAAGATCGATATATACTATTTTGATTCTAATTAGTTTGATTTTTATAATTTATAGAAATTACAGATATGTAATTATTATAATTTTGGGAATAAGTTGTAATCTTTCAATAGCTGTCATTTTTTATAAAATATTTGACGTTCAAATTCAGCTTTATTCTTTAGCAGGAATTACAATTTCCCTAGGTTTAATTATTGATAATATAATACTTACCTTAGATTATTTAAGGCATAACATTAAAAAAAGCTTCATTAGACCGATTCTTGCTGCAACCTTAACTACAATTGGAGCTGTTTCGATAATATTTTTTTTAGACAAAGAACAGAGTCTTAATTTAATGGACTTTGGTTATGTAGTCATAATAAACCTTTCAACTTCTATTGTAATTTCATACTTTTTAATTCCAGCACTTTTTGAAAAAATAGATTTGTTACCATTAGATAAAAAATCAGTCAATGTTATACCAAAAATAATCTTTGACAAGTATCAAAAGTTCCTTCTGCTGTTAACCAATAAATACCTGCGTCTAATTGTGGTCATCGCTCTTTTATTATTGGTCGGAATCCCTTTTAGTTTATTTCCTGATAAAATAGACTCTTCAAATGAATCAATAAACGTATTTTATAATAAAACTATGAATGATAAAGACTTTAGAAGGAATACATTACCATCTTTAGAATATTATTTCGGTGGAAGTATAAATCGTTTTATCATTAAAATAAATAGCACGATACAGAACAATAAAATTTCAAGAGAGAGGTTGATCGTGACAGCATCGTTACCGAATTACAGTCAAATCGAGAATTTAAATAGGGCTATTTTAAAACTAGAGAATTATTTAACCAAAATAGAAGGTATTGACTACTTTACAACAAATATTGAAAATTCTCAAGTTGGATTTATTACTGTTTTTTTTAAAAACACTAAAGACAGGAAACCATTAGCAATAAAGCATAAAATTGAAAATATAGTACCTTCTCTAGGTGGTTTAGATTGGGCAGTCACAGGCATTGGAAAAGGATTTTCAAATGCAATAAATGACAATTATTATGACTATAATCTAATTTTAGAGGGCTATAATTTTGATTTGTTAAATAAATTTGCTGGAAACATTCAAAATGATCTAATATCCAGTTCCAATAGTAGAATTGAAAAAGTACAGATTTCCAGTGATGAACAAATAAATAAACCCCTTTTCGAATATAGTATTAACCTAGAAAATAAAAGTATATCAAGTTACAATCTACTCAGTTCAAATGTTGAAAACAAAATACAAAGTGATACTCGGGAACAAGAAATTTTTATTTCTTCTAGCAATTTAAAGAAAAAAATTATAGTCAGAAATAGTACTACTGATAGAAAAGATATGTGGTCTCTAATGAATGAGCCGTTTTACTTAGAAAATCAGCCATTTAAAATTAAGTATTTTGGCGAATTAGCAAAAAGTAAAACAGGTAATAAAATTATTAAGAGGAATCAAAAGTTTAGATTAGTTCTTGGTTTTGATTACAGAGGTACTTATCCAGTAGCTAGAAAATACATTAATGACTATTTAAAGCTTAAAAACCAAAAATTGCCAATAGGTTTTGAATTGAGTTGGCGGACAACTAGTTGGAATAGTAACAATCCTAATCAATATTATCTTATATTTCTTGTAATAGCAATTATATTTGTGATCTGTGCGATTTTATTTGAATCACTTATTCAACCCTTAGCAATAATATTGATAATACCCGTATCATTAATCGGTACTTTTCTAGCTTTTAATCTTATAAACGTAAAATTTGATCAAGGGGGTTATGCTTCGATAATTATGGTTTCTGGACTGGCAGTAAACTCTGCAATTTATATAATCAATGAATTCAACTCGTTAAAAAAGAGTCTAAATTTAAAGGATAGTCTAAATTTAGAATTATTTAGTTCCTCTATAAAAAATAAAATATTACCAATTTTAATAACAATAACCACAACAATAGCCGGTTTGTTACCTTTTATAGTGGATTCGAAAAATACAGTTTTCTGGTATTCCTTCGCAATAGGTACAATAGGAGGCCTCATTTTTTCAATTATTGCAATATTAATTTTTTTACCAATATTCCTTGTAAAAAGATAAATATGTCCCACTAGCTGCAAAAAGCGGCAAAAGTGAACCACTGGCAGCGGATAAAAATGAGAATAGCAATAATTTTGTCTATCTTTTGAGCAGCAAAGAATAGAATGAGTTTTTAAGTGGTCAAAAATTTCCGTTTTGGTGGTTCTCTTTGACTATTCTTTACACATATACTTTTGAGTAAAGTTTAATAAATACAAATTATCGATAATTTAAGGGTGATTCTTAAGGAAAACACTTAAAAAAATTAAGGAAGAAACTTAAGTTCTAAATAAATCCTTTGTCTCTAGCCTTTAAAATGAGGCTTTTATCATCATTAGAATTAACATTGAAAATAACTTGCAAACGTCTTTTTCTATGCTCTATTCCACTAATTGATAATGGTATTATATTTGGAAGTTCATTCATTTTGGTGCCAACTGATAACTCGTATAAAATTCTTCTATCTATGGCATCTAAGGTAATATCGTTTGATAATAATGTACGGATTAGTTTTGAGGATGTTTTGCAATAGTAAGTGCCATTATCAATTACAGTTTCTATGGCTTTGATAAGGGTCTTAGGCGTGAGATTGTTTTTCACCATCAATCCATCAGGATTTACATTTTTAAGAATGGAATTAAGTCTTGAATTATCATTAAAAGTTGTAATTAGAATTATTTTTACCTCTTTAAATTGATTTCTAATCTTGATGCCTAAATCTTCTCCAGATAAGATACTGCCATCTTTAGAAGGATTTAGTCTGATGTCTAAAAAGACTAAATCTAAAGGGTTCTTTTCTGAAAAACTATCAATAAGATTAATGGCACTGTCGCAATTATTTGCAGCATTAATCTTGAAATTGACATCTTTATTAATTGAAGTGAAATGTTTTAAGGCTATTATATTTGCTTCTATAATTAGAGGATGGTCATCTATGATTAAAGTATTTATAGTCATAATAATAAGTTAGTACTTAATTGAAACGCTAATCATAGTTCCATTATTAAGGGAAGAATGAATATTTATATTTCCTTGTAGATGTTCAATTCGGTTCTTCATGTTTATAATACCTATACCTTTTTTTACCTTATTAATGTTAAAACCTATGCCATCATCTTCAATGACTAAATTAATGAATTCATCTTTTAAAGAAAAGCTTACTTTGAAATTTTTTGCTTCTGCATATTTTAATGTGTTGTAATATGTTTCTTGAATTATCCTAAATAGATTCATTTTTATCTCAGTTGAGACTTTATCCCAAAGAATAGGATCATCATTATCAAATGTTACAATTAAATTACTATTTTGATTTACTTTTTCTAAGTATGCTTTTATAGTATTAATATAATTGGAATCTGACTTTAATATTTCGCTTTGTAGTGCATGCGAAACAGCTCTAATTTCTTTTTCTATTTGCAACATTTCTTTCAGGTGCGCATCAAGTTTGATTTTGGTTTCATTGTTGCCTTCTATTTCTAAAAAACCTAGTCCCATCCTTGTACCATACATACTGCCTAATATGCCATCATGAAGTTCTTCAGAAATTCTAATTCTTTCAGATACTCTCCCTTCTTCTAGTTTTGTTTGTTGATCTATTATAAGCTGATATATTTGTTCACGATCGTTGTTTTGTACTTGCTCTAGCAATAAGTGTTTGTTTTTGGCTCGTTGCAATCGAATAACAAAAACTGAACCAATTAATAACAAAGCACCAATCCCTATTATTGTTATTAATAAATTCTCGCGAGATAATTTTTCAGTTTGCTCTATATATTCATCCGTTTCAAAACGGATACGTGTAAATTTGTTACGAATAGCTCTTTCTTCTATTTGGAGGCTATCATTTAGTTTAACATACTTATTGAGGTAATTGCTAGAGTTGTTAAGATCTATTTTTGAAAGCAATAACAAGGCACTAAGTTGATCTTTATAATTATTAACACTTTGAGCTAAATCGTGAGCTGGAGTTGTTACCTTTACTCGGACACTAAAATTAAGACCGTTTGTTACCAAACAAATATCTTAGAAACATGAAAAAACGTATTTACAGTAAAGAATTTAAAGAGCAAACAGTTCGCTTAAGTTATCA
>Ga0316209_1000520_pt1 | contig 65506 bp, 58 predicted proteins | sample 6monopyrite_MG_FD_204945 | JGI IMG/M metagenome (GOLD analysis project Ga0316209, IMG submission 204945) | Microbial mat bacterial communities from mineral coupon in-situ incubated in ocean water Damariscotta River, Maine, United States -... | ecosystem: Environmental > Aquatic > Marine >... | reverse complement strand
CCAATAACACTGTATACCTTATGTCATAAAATAATTTCACGACTCAGGTTTTGATCCTGTAAAAAAACAACAGGATCGATTTTCTATTTTCTGGGCTGTTGCTTTACCGCTTGGCGACGGCCCAATAAACTTTAGATTGCTTAGTACATATCAGCCTGTTAAAAAAAACAAACTAACATCGTCATTCCCGAATGCTTCTATCGGGAATCCAGTGACTTTGATTTCTATCACTCGCGTTTACGCACAAAACTCACTTTAAATCTTTAATCAACTCAACCAAAACAGAGCCAATCACTTTCAGTCACTTTTATCAGCCGCAAGCATAACTTGAAGCGGTGACTGATTCAAACCTTTAGCAACAAATGCTGTCCAGTGATCTGGCATCTTTGCCAGTAAATCCTGTGCAGAAGCTTCATTATCACAGACTGCAAATACACAGGCGCCGCTTCCGGTTAACCTGGCATGGGTATATTTTCTGAGATACTGGATAACTTCAGCTATTTCAGGATGTTGCTCTGCCACGAGTGGCTCAAACACATTCCCTAACTCATCAAATATTTGCGCTTCATCTGCAGTGCCGATTTGAAGGTCGCATATTCTGATGGCTGAACTGTCTCGTGTCAATTGGGAATTTGTAAAAATTTCAGACGTTGATACATGAACTTCAGGCTGAACGATTAAATACCAGTATTGCGTCGGGGAAATTTCCTCCAGCTGCTCACCTACACCGGTGGCAAATGCTGCATGACCGCGCACAAAAACCGGTACGTCTGCACCCAGGCTGAGGCCAATTTCTGCTAGCTGATTGACATCGAGTGCGGTTTCCCACAAATGATTCAGCACCACTAATGTGGTTGCCGCGTCAGAGCTACCGCCGCCAACACCTCCTCCCATGGGGAGAATTTTCTGCAGATAAATATCGGCACCTTTTTCTGTGCCGGTGGCCTTTTGCAAAGCCTCTGCCGCTTTTACCACCAAATCATCCTGGGGCTTTACACCTTCGTTATCGGTTTTGCGAACAATTTTTGCATCGTCACGCACCACAAAACGCAACCGATCCGCCACGTCTAAAAACTGAAAGACGGTTTGCAGGTTGTGATAACCATCATCCCGCTGGCCGGTTATCTGCAAAAAAAGATTAAGTTTCGCCGGTGCCGGCCAGAATTGATAGACGGACATTATTGTGCCTGTACTTTATTTAAACCCGCATTTAGCTCGGTGCCCAGTGTCCACTGGCGAATAATTAAACGCACATCAACTTCTTCATCACCGTTCAAACGGTTAATAAATAATTTACCGGGTAAATGATAATTGCCAACGGTTTGATATTTTTTAAATTCAATACGCCAGCCGTCCTGCAACATAACCCCCGGCAGGCCGGTTTCTATCCACTCACTAATTTCGTACTGACTGGTGGGTGCGGGCACCCCCCTCACCCAGTACTGCAAACCACTGACCGGCAACGGCCAGCCATTGATGCTGTGCATTAGTCTGTCCACATCCGTATCATATAATTCATCACCGGATGAGGTTTTTAAACTTACCCCATTTTTACGTCCTGTAATCAGTGTGGTGCCAGCCCCCATGGGCGCCTGCAGGCGAATATTGTAATCGGTTAAATTATGTTGCTGCCAGCTGTAATCCGCCTGCCCGCCTTCGTATTCGGTTTGCACTGATATACGTCCGCTGATGGCCCAGCTGTGTAATTGTTTTTGTCGATTTTGCTGTTCCTGCCAGTTAACTTCAACAACCGGTTCAAATCTAACCGGGGTCGGGGCACAGGCGCTGAGGCCCGATAAAAGCATTAGCCCAATGATTAGCCCAATGGGGGGATTTTGAAATTTCATATCTGGATTTATGACTCGATTTTATAAATGGGGATTTAACCAGGCGCCTGATCTGGTTAACTCTGATCTGGTTAACTCTGATCTGGTTAACTCTGATCTGATTAAATCCGGTCTGATTAAATTATTTTTTCAGTCGGTCTATTGTAGTCCTGAGTATGGCCTGATTACCATTGAGTTTTTCACCCTGGGTCCAGATATTCTGGGCTTTCTGGGTTTGCCCGTCCATCCACAGCGCTTCTCCGAGATGCGCAGCGATTTCCGCATCCTGTAACTGCGCAAACGCTTTGCTCAGCCATTTAATTGCATCCGCATACTGCCCCAGACGATAATGCACCCAGCCCAGACTATCTAAAATCGCCGGGTCATCCGGTAATAACTGTGCAGCTTTTAATATATATTCACGGGCTTCATTGAGTCGTTCAGTGCGATCTGCCAGTGTGTAACCCAACGCATTCAGAGCCGTGGCATTTTCGGGTTCGTGCATAATCACCAGCTTTAAATCAGACTCGGCCACATCCAGCATATTAAGTTTTTCTGCGGTCAGCGCACGCGCATAAAGCAGATCTGTATTTTCCGGTAACTGGCGCAGGGCATTGTTGTACAATGAATAGGCTTCTTTATGACGGCTTTCCGAGCGCAACACTTCGCCCTTAGCCAGGTAAACCTGAATGCGGGTTTTATCCGACGGGTCCTGCCGATTGAGGGATTCCAACTTAGCAAGCGCGGCTTCCGGTTTACCGGCTTTTGCCAGTAAGCCCGCGGTACGCAGCCTTGCATCCAGCCAGTAATCACCCTCCAGTACCCGCTCATAATTCGCAATGGCAGCCATTATTTCACCATCATTCTGCTGAATGCGGCCCAAATAATAGTGCGCCTGCTGGTTGTGATAGCCCTTATCTAACAGATCCTGCAAATACTCTTTGGCCTCGGCATTATTATCGGTTTCTATAGAGAGCAACCCCAGGCTCAATAACACATTTTCATCATTGGGCATGGTTTTCTGTAAGGCTTTAAAATGCACCAGTGCTTTATCAAACAGTTTCATTTGCACCAGCATACGCCCGTACTGCAGTCGTAAGCGAGTATCCTGCGGGCGTTTTTCTACCGCGGTCGCGATGGCCTCAACAGCACGCTTTTGTTCCCCCTTACCCGCATGAATCTGGGCTTTTATTAAATAGGCATCCGCCAGATTTCTGTCAATTTCAAGTAACTGATCAACATGCGTTAAAGCCGCATCGTACTCACCGAGATTAGCTTCAAACTTTGCCAGTAGTGATAAAAGAAAGACCTCCCGTGGATACTTCTCATGGAGCTGCTGCACAACCTGACGGGCAAATACAGGTGTCGCTTCTTTACTTAAAAGCTGGGTAATCGGCGCCATTACTTTTTGGTTGATCTTATCTTCCTGCATGAGCATCGCGTCAAGCATTTCAACTGTGGGTTCTAATCGTCCCAGGTGCAAATAGGAAATAATTCGAATTCGATCTACCGTGCCTTTAGACGGCAAATTAAGCGCTAACCAGCGATCGGTTAAGTCAATTGCCTTCTGGTATCTACCCGCATATAAAGCAATATAGGCGGCGCGGGTAATAATCTCCGGGTCTTCACTCAGCTTTGCAGCCTGCGCATAAAACCCCATCGACTGATCCATTTCGCCACGTACACCCGCAAACTCACCCGCCAGCAGGTTAAACAATAATTGTTCATCCAGGGATTTTTCTACGGAAGATGCAGCATCTCCATGAAGACTATTAGCGATGTCATCCCCCTTAACCAGCTCTTTGAAATTATCCGGTGCCAATTCTTCAGAACCTTCTTTTACAGACGTGGGATTACAGGCGAGCAGGCTCATGACCATTGTCATGGCCATTACAATTAGCAAGGCACTGGTTCGCCTCGGTGTAGATGTGCCTGGATTTGTTTGTTGCGACAGCCGCTTCATAAACTAATTACCAACCCTATTGTTAACGGCTACCTGAAGCCTTTTATATACTTTAAAGGCTCAGGATATCTCTTATTTAATAATAACCCAAATAATCAACTTTGCCCGATGCTTATATTTGCGCCCATCATATCAGCCCTTTCAATAAGATGGGGTGACAGACGGTGAAGTTCAATCTACCTCGAACAAAAACCCTAACCTTTTGGCGTCTACTTAGCTCTACCTCATGAATAAAGCGAAAGAAGCATCAGTGAACCTTGTAATATCAGCGCCATTGCCTCAAAATTAACGGTTACATCAACCGGACTCTCAATAAGGGGGCTAAATGCAAATGCACACGATGCAAATGCTCTGGACCCCGCTAGCATTTTTCACAGTATGTCGATAATTACACTTGGCTTAAATCATAAAACCGCACCAGTGGACATCCGTGAGCGCCTGGCATTCTCACCGGAAAGTCTTGCACAGGCGGTTAAGTCATTGTCTTCTCTGGGAAATATTAAAGAGGCGGCGATTCTGTCAACCTGTAATCGCACCGAACTTTATTGTGCCACGGATAATGACGAAGCCCTCAATCAGCAGGCGATTGATCAAATCGTCGAATGGCTGAGCCAGTTTCATGGCCTGCAAAGCACTGAGTTTAACCAGCATTTATATGCCCACCGCCATGTGGAATCCATTCGCCACGCCCTGCAGGTAGCCTGTGGGCTTGACTCATTAGTACTGGGCGAACCACAGATTTTAGGCCAGATGAAGCAAGCCTACGCCCAGGCGAATGAGCAGGGCACCATGGGCAGCTTGCTGGGTAAATTATTCCAGCATGCATTTTCGGTGGCCAAACAGGTACGCACCGATACCGCCATTGGCTCCAGCCCGGTGTCCGTGGCATTTGCGGCGGTGAGCCTGTCGAAACAGATATTTGGCGATTTAGATAAGCACACTGCGCTGATGATTGGCGCGGGGGAAACCATTGAGCTGGCCGCCCGCCACCTGCAGGGCAGCAATATTAAGCACATGATTATTGCCAACCGCAGTGTTGACAAGGGGCAGGTACTCGCTGATCAGTTTGGTGCTGAGGCCATTGCCCTGCCGCAGATTCCCGATTATCTGCACCGGGCGGATATCGTAATTTCCTCCACCGCCAGCCCCCTGCCGATTTTAGGCAAGGGGGCGGTGGAAAACGCCCTCAAAAAACGTAAACACAAACCCATGTTTATGTGTGACATTGCGGTGCCCCGTGATGTGGAAGCAGAAGTGAAAAATCTGGATGATGTGTATTTGTATACGGTGGACGACCTGCATGAAATTATTCAGGAGAATATCGAGTCCCGGGAAGAAGCGGCTGAACAGGCGCGGGAAATTATTGAAAACCAGATAGATGATTTTTTAAACTGGGAACGCTCGCTGGATTCAGTAGAAGTGATTCGGGAGATTCGCGAAAATGTGCAGAATATTGCTGACGAAGTTTTACATAAAGCCCAGGCACAATTGGCGCAGGGCAAATCACCAGAAGATGCACTGGCATTTTTAGCACGCACCTTAACGAATAAATTACTGCATCAGCCGAGTGCGATGTTACGTCAGTCCGGGGAAAATTCGCGCCTCGATTTACTCGATTATGCGCGCCAGTTATTTTTAAGTGACAATACAAAATCAACCCCTAAACATTCAGATAAACAAAAATAAAAAAGATATTTTATGAAAGATTCCATTCGCCGCAAACTTGAAGCCCTCTGCGAACGCCAGGAAGAAGTGGGGGTGTTATTAGGCGACCCGGATATTATTTCCAATCAGAATAAATTTCGTGAAATGTCCAAAGAATATGCCCAGCTTGAACCGGTAACCAAAACCTTTGGCGACTATCAGTCAGCGGAAGAAGATTTGCAGGCTGCGGAAGAAATGGCCAAAGAAGACGATGCGGAAATGCGCGAAATGGCGCAGGAAGAGCGCAAAGATGCGAAACAGCGCATCGAAGATTATGAGCTGGGATTACAAAAATTATTATTGCCGAAAGACCCCCACGATGACAGCAATATTTATTTAGAAGTGCGCGCCGGAACCGGTGGCGATGAAGCTGCAATTTTCGCGGGCGACTTATTTAGAATGTACAGTCGTTATGCAGAAACCCAGCGCTGGCAGGTTGAAATCATGAGTGAGAACCACGGCGAACACGGCGGCTACAAAGAAGTTATTGCACGCATTGTTGGCCAGGGCGCTTACTCAAAATTAAAATTTGAATCCGGTGCACACCGGGTGCAACGCGTACCAGAAACTGAATCCCAGGGTCGCGTGCACACCTCTGCGGCAACCGTTGCTATTATTCCTGAACCGGATGCAATGGAAGTAATCACCATTAGCATGTCGGACTTACGCGTTGACACTTATCGCGCTTCCGGTGCTGGTGGACAGCACGTCAATAAAACTGACTCGGCGGTTCGCTTAACCCATCTTCCTACAGGCGTAGTGGTTGAGTGCCAGGATGAGCGTTCACAACATAAAAACAAGGCCCGTGCACTCTCATTATTACAGGCACGATTAGTCAGTGCCGAAGAAGAAAAGCAGGCGGCGGAACAGGCGCAAACTCGCAAATCTTTAGTGGGCAGCGGTGATCGCTCGGAGCGTATTCGCACTTATAATTTTCCCCAGGGCCGGGTAACCGATCACCGTATTAATTTAACCTTGTATAAACTCGACGAGTTTATGCAGGGCGGACTGGATCAGGTTATTTCGCCATTGATAAATGAGTACCAGGCTGAACAGTTGGCTGCGCTTTCAGAGCAATAATATTAAAAGCATTTTGTCCGCGAATGCAGGCAAATAAAAACCAAAGCGTTATTTAAAGTGCTGTGCGCCGCAGGCGCACAAACATAAACTATTTGCGTTTTTTTGCGTTGACGTGCAAGGATGCACTAATGTGGCGGGCGCATGGATGCGCAGGAGCGACCATTCGCGGACCAAAATGCATTTCGCCTTTAAAACCGGTTTAAAAAAGTTCTCATGCAAATCACCCAACTCTTAAAAATCGCCAGCGATCAACTCGAAAGTACCAGCGACTCCCCGCACCTCGATGCTCAAATTTTACTTGCCCACAGCCTGCAAAAAAATCGGACCTGGCTGGCAACCTGGTCGGATAAAAATTTAACTCAAACTGAAATTAATGACTTTAATCATCTTTTAAAAAGACGCCAATTGGGTGAGCCTGTTGCCCACATTACCGGTACCCGGGAATTCTGGTCGCTGGATTTACAGGTTAGCAGGGACACATTGATTCCACGCCCTGAAACCGAATTAATGGTGGAGCAGATTCTAGAAAAGTATCCGCAAACCGCTGACATTAATCTTTTAGATTTAGGTACCGGCAGCGGAGCGATTGCACTGGCACTGGCATCTGAACGTCCCGACTGGGATATTATCGCTACCGATAAGTCTACGGCGGCACTTAATATCGCCGGGCAAAATGCGGCGCAACTGGCGCTTAAAAATATCCACTTTATTGCGGGCAGCTGGTTCGAGCCGCTTAACGACCTATACCCGGATAAGCGGCAATTCGATATTATCGCCAGTAACCCGCCTTATATCCCCCGCACCGATCCGCACCTGTCTCAGGGTGATGTACGCTTTGAACCCCTGTCCGCGCTGGCATCCGGCGACGATGGGCTGGATGATATACGACTCATTTGTCAACAGGCCGGGGCATTTCTTAAGTCTTCCGGTAGGCTAATCATTGAACACGGATTTGATCAAAAATCGGATATACACCGTATTTTTATGGATTCAGGCTATAAAAACATCGAACAGATTAATGACCTGTCCAGCCAGCCAAGACTCTGCATTGGCATAAAACCATAAGATACAACAAGATATAGAGAATTTCGCCTTAAATACAGGCCTGTTTAAAGCACCTCAGCTATCACAAAAAACACTTGTAAAATAACCACACTTACTCTAACTTATTAGCTATGAGCGAAGAAGAAGAGCTAGTTAAACGCAGAGAACTTCGGTTCTGCCACCTTCATCCCGATCCTAATCAGGCACGCAGTGCTTTGCTACTACTGTCAGATGCTGAGGGGGTGATTAATATTTCACTGGCCAATGAACTCTGTCTGTATATTTCCTATGATGTTCGTCACCTGACACTGGAAGCAATCGAAAATGTACTCGTGCGCCTCGGCTATCATCTGGACAGCCGCCTGCTCTACCGCATGAAACGCGCGCTCTATAATTACTCCGAAGAAACCCAACGTGCCAATCTGGGCATGTTGGAAAACACCGACAACACTACGCAGGTTTTTGTTAAACGCTACACCAGCAACTACCACGGCTGCCGTGACAAACGTCCGGATCACTGGCGTAAGTACCTCTAAAAAAACAAAGGCAGTTTGGTGCACCTACGCTTGTCAGTTCTTTTACCTGTCAGCTCTTTATAATAGAGCCCGGATTTTTATTTGTATTAATTCGCGTGTATTAGCGGACAACTGCTTTTCATCTTTTAATACTCTAAACCTGTTATCATCGCCCCCATGAACGACGAACAACTATTGCGCTACAGTCGGCAAATACTGCTACCGAATTTTGACGAAGACAAACAACAAACCCTGCTCGATGCCCATGTCGTAATTATGGGCCTGGGTGGGCTTGGCTCACCGGTGGCAATGTATCTTGCGGCCGCGGGGGTGGGTAAATTAAGTCTGGTGGATTTTGATCATGTTGACCTGTCCAATTTACAACGTCAGATAATTCACACCACACAAAGTATTAAACAATCCAAAGTTGAATCCGCAGCGAGCGCAATAAAAAACCTCAATGCAGACACTGAAATCGTCTGCATTAATCAACAGTTAAAACAGCCGCAGCTGGAACAGCTTTTATGCGATGCCAATCTGCTGGTTGATGCCACGGATAACTTTGCCAGCCGCTTTTTAATTAACCGCGCCTGTTACAATACCCGCACACCACTGGTTTCCGGTGCGGCAATTCGCATGGAAGGTCAGGTGAGTGTATTTGATTTTCAAAACAATGAAAGTCCTTGCTACCGTTGCCTGTATGACGAAGACGGTGAAGAAAACACCAGCTGTAGCGAAAATGGTGTGATGGCACCGATGGTGGGAATAATCGGTTCTATCCAGGCGATGGAAGCCATTAAACTGTTAACCGGTTACGGTGAAACCTTAACCGGAAAATTACTCATTTGTGATGCCATGTTTCAGGACTGGCGTCGCATGACATTTAAAAAAGCGCCGAACTGCCCCGTGTGTGGAGGCGAGAGCAATAACCATAACCATTAATTCTAAAAACAAACGTACAAAACATGACACAAACCATAAGTATCCCCCGAACCCTGGCAAATCGCTTACTCACGCTGGCACAATTCAGCCCCGATGCGGAAATTTGCGGTTTAATTTCAGGCGATTCAAATAATAAATATCGGGTTTATCCGATAGATAATATCGCGGACAGACCCAATTGTGCTTTTGAAATGGACCCGCAGCAACAGATAGATGCATTTAAAAATATAAGGCAAGCCCAGCAGAATTTGTTCGCGATTTATCACAGTCACCCGACAAGCGATGCCATACCTTCAGCCAGAGATTTACACGACTCGGCTTATAATGAAGCGCTAAATATTATTATTTCGCTGAACACAAAAGGTGTTTTAGATATGCGCGGATATTTTTTTCAGCAGGGCAAAGCTGAAACGGTCGAGCTGATTATTGAATAACGTTTTAATGCATTGTCGCCACAAAAAAACCAGCCTTTACCTGGATTTTTTGTGGCCAGCTGCGGCCAGTACAACCGATAAATTTACAGACGATAAAGAACGTTAAACTGCAACGAATCCACTTCGTCCCGCACAACATACTCTAGTCGCATATCAATCCGCTTGTTAATTTTATAAACCGCGCCGGCACCCACCATTAACCCACTATCATCACCCAGGTCTAAACCTAAACGCGCTAGCCAGCCGAAGCCACCACCGATGTTCCCATCGACGACAAAGGTTCCCCAGATACCGGTGCTGTTCCCTGAAAAGCCATAATCCATCACCCCGAACTCAACTGAGCTGTCCACCTCTTCCATCAGGTTGATCATGCTGAGATCATAAGCACCAAAAATCTGGTATCCCAGCTCATCATCAATCGGTCCGCCAATAACCGATCCACCAACTGAATTATTTGAAATACCCGCACCAATTGACAACTTCCCCCTGTCTAGCAGTGGTTTGCCTTTTTCCGCCATAACCGGCGTAATTTGAACGGCAGAACATATAATTACGGCTAAAGCAGCCAGAGGAGTAGCCAGGAGCTTTTTTGTATTACGCATATTTTGAGACCTTTATCATTGAACTTATTGGGATTCTGGGGCATCTTAAGCATTACAGGGGAAACGATCAAGGCGAAGGATTGCGGAGTTTGATACAATCGACATGCGAAACGACTATGTTTTTTAGTCTACACACTTGAGCAACCCATACTAACAACCACTAATCTACTGATTTATATGAAGTTTTCAATTAAAACACCTATTAAAATTCTATCGCTGTTATTCATTTTTACGATTTCTACAGCGGCGGCCAAAACCAGTTCGTCCCTGAAAGCACTCCAGCCACTGGATGAGCACAGCCGTACCACTGCTGAAGTTGTAAACCGACTTGCCCAGCAGCACTACCAGCGCACCCAAATTCGCCTCGATAATAATTTATCCTCGGTTGTATTTGATCGCTTTATAAAAGAGCTGGATGCGAACCGCAGCTACTTTATCCAGTCAGATATTGATGCGTTTGAAAAATATCGCTACCATCTGGATGATGCCTTTCGTGCTCATCGTGTTGACCCGGCGTATGTTATTTTTAATCGCTACCAGCAACGTGTCTCTGAAAGGCTCGATTATCTTCTTAAGACAACAAAAAAGGGTGTAGATAAACTCGATTTTAATAGCGATGAAACAATTCATATAGATCGCGAAAATCACGCCTGGCCTCAGTCGAAAAAAGAGCTGGATAAACTCTGGCATAAACGCCTGGTTAATAGCGCCTTGAATTTGAGATTGTCTGGTAAGAAAGATGAAAAAATTACCGAGCTTTTAACAAAGCGTTATAAGAGCCAGATTAAGCGTATTCAACAGAATAATTCCGAAGATGCTTACCGGGTTTATATGAATGCCCTGACCTTAAGCTACGATCCACACACACAATATTTTTCACCCCGCGGCACAGAGAATTTTAACATTCGCATGCGCCTTTCTTTGCAGGGCATTGGCGCTATGCTGCAATCCGATGATGACTACACCAAAGTGACCCGCTTAATTCCAGCGGGCCCGGCGGATAAAGCCGGTGAACTCAAAGCCAATGACAGAATTACCGGTGTTGGTCAGGGTAGTAACGGTGAAATTATTGATGTTATCGGCTGGCGACTGGATGATGTTGTGGATTTAATTCGCGGCAAAAAGGGCACGGTTGTTCGTCTGTCAGTTTTAAAAGCCAATGCGGTTGACACATCAAAAACAAAAATTTTTTCTATTACCCGTGACAAGGTTAATTTAGATGAACAGGATGCCAGCAAAAAAATTATTGAAATAAAAAATTACGGCAAAAAATATCGTCTGGGTGTCATTGATATTCCCAAATTCTATATCGATTTTGAAGCCGCCAACAGAGGCGACTCGAATTACAAAAGCACCACCCGTGATGTTAAAAAATTATTAAACGAACTTAAAGCGGAAAAAGTTGACGGCATTATTATTGATTTACGTGACAATGGCGGTGGCTCTTTACACGAAGTGAATACCTTGATTGGCCTGTTTATTAAATCTGGCCCCACGGTACAGGTAAAAGATATCACTGGGCGCATTTACGTTTCAAATGACAAAGGTGATGACATTACCTATTCCGGCCCGCTTGCTGTACTGGTTAATCGCATCAGCGCATCCGCATCAGAAATTTTTGCCGGTGCAATTCAGGATTATCACCGGGGGGTAATTGTTGGCACTCAAACTTATGGTAAGGGCACGGTACAGGCTATGCTACCTTTATCCAACGGTCAAATTACCCTGACCCAGCAAAAGTTTTATCGAATTACCGGCGGCAGCACGCAAAACCGTGGGGTTATTCCCGACATATCACTGCCTTCACTTTACAATGTTTCTGAGGTTGGTGAGAGTTCTTTAGAGGCAGCCCTTCCCTGGGATAAAATCAAAGCTGCACACTTTAATTCTTACCAGGATTTTTCAGTTAAAATTCCTAAATTACAGGCACTGCATAGTAAACGCATAACCCGAGATCCAGACTTTATTCACTTAACTAAAACCAATAATTTAATTGAAAGTCGTCGCCAGCAAAAAGAAATTTCGCTCAATGAAAATAAACGTCGGGAAGAGAAAAAAGAACTGGAAAATATCCAGATAAAACTTGAAAATGATCGTCGTAAAGCACTGGGTATGAAATTAATTACCAGCCTGGATGAACTTGATGATGCGATTAAAGAGGATGAAGAGGAAGTTGAGCATGATGAAGCTGAAAAGAAAAAAGACGGGCCGACGCCTTTGCTCACAGAAACCGCAAATATACTGGTCGATTTTTTAAATTTGAATCACCAGAAAATGGTAAACCATAATTAATCAAAAAAAGTTTGTCTGCAAATATGTCTGAGCCAGATTTGTGGACAAACTGTTTTTTAATATTCCGACACTAATGTAGCACCCCGTCAACACCAAAACCACCTGCATATTTTTTCATAATCTCGCGTACTGCTTGCGGGTAACCTACCACATCCATTTGTTGCATGCCTTCATTAAAAAACTGCTGACTATCCGCGGGAATATTGTTAATCATTTGATCAAATACGCGCTGCATTATTTCTGTGTTATGAGTCCGCGTAGCAACTATTCCCCAGTTTAAATTTAAGATTCGCCAGGGTCGCATCGGGTTGCCTGCTTCTAAATCCTGCTTAATAGATGGCTCGGTAATTTCAATTACCTGGCTGATCAGCCCACACAGAGTTTCCAGCTGCGATGTATCCTGCAGGGTATTTGCATAACTGGCTATGGCATTAACAATAATATCGAGCTTTGTTATTTTACCACCATGGTTTTTTAACCAGCTAGCCACCGGCAGTGATAGACGATGCAGCTCCAGCATCTCAGTTTGTAGACCCCGTGATGCACAACTCACTGAAATTTCATCGAGCAGGTTCAGCGCGTAGTCACCTATTTTACTGACTTCATCCCCACTGATATTCGTGGCTTTATTTCGACTCACATCCGAGCTCAGGCGTTGCATTATCTGTAAATTCTGGCGCAATGCATCTATCATTTTTAATGTTTGCTGCGAGTCAGCGGAATCTGCTGACGGGTGACTCTGGTTCAGGTTCAGGCTCTGGCTCAGGCTCAGACTTAGGGCCTCTACAATTTTTTCAAATTCTTGACTAAGTTCATTAACACCGGTTTCTAACATTATTTCTAATCCTGATAAAGTTTGGGCTATACTGGTTGATCCAACCAGATTAAATAGAGCTAATTATGCGTATTTTACACACTATGCTTCGCGTAGGAAATTTAGAAAAGTCGATTGGTTTTTATACCGAGATTTTTCAGATGCAGCTACTGCGTAAAAAAGACTACCCGGAGGGTAAATTCACCCTGGCATTTTTGGGCTATGGCGATGAGGCCAGCAACTCAGCAATTGAATTAACCCATAACTGGGATACCGAAAGTTATGATTTAGGTAATGGTTATGGCCACATTGCACTGGAAGTTGATGATGTTTATCAGGCGGTTGATGCCATAAAAAAACAGGGCGGAAAAATACTTCGTGAAGCGGGCCCGATGAATGCAGGCTCAACAATTATCGCGTTTGTGGAAGATCCTGATGGCTATCAGATAGAATTGCTTGCCGCAAAAAAATAATGCTCGATTAAACATTAGATTTCAACCTAAATCATCCAGCATTTTATCCGACACCCGGTTACGGCCTTTATGTTTACTTTCATAAAGACAATTATCCGCGGCTTTAACTAAAACAGCACTGGATTGTTCATACTCGGCGGTGGTAGTTGCGACACCGATGCTCACCGTCACCCAGGGGCTCACCTGTTCATTGCCGGCTTTGATTCTAGCCTCTTCCACCGAACGTCTTATGCGCTCCGCGAGCAGGCGGGCATACTCAACTTTTGTATTAGGTAACACGATGGCAAACTCTTCCCCGCCGTAGCGGGCGGTAAAATCAGAGGCCCGGTTTAACTGCCCCGATAATATTTTACCAATAGCGTACAGACAAACATCCCCCATCTGATGCCCATAGTTATCGTTATACGCCTTAAAAAAATCAATATCCACCATCAATAAACTCAGCGGCGTGTATTCGCGCATACTACGTCTCCACTCCTCTTCAAGCACCATATCGAAATAACGCCGATTATAAGTGCCAGAGACATCATCAATGATGGTCAGCCGGGAAATTTGTTTAAGCTGCTTGCCTGACAGACGCAGTACATACATAACAAAGAATGTGATAACAGCAAATACAATAGCAATAATGAACAGGGTGTATTGCCGGGATGTCTCATAATTAGCGACCGCTATGTCATAGGTGCTGGATTGACTCTCAACAATTTTATCCAGTAGTCTTAGAACCTTACGTCCGGCTAGCCTGCCCTGTTTTACAATTTCGCCAAGATCATCCTGATAAATGTCGCCGGACACCAATGCTTCAACCAGATTTTCATGATAGGGGTAAGCATAGGCTACCGCTTCATCCACATCTTTCAGCTTTTCCAACAACGCTTCATTGGCTGACATATTCATCAGCTCCTCGCGCGCTTTTGCATAAACAGCGGCTATATTTTGGAATTTTACCGATTCAGCATCCCGATCAAATACATCTTTCATATTCAGCATTCGTTGAATGGCTAACTCGCGCTTTTGCACTACATCGCGCATTGTCATTATCAGGCGAACCTGCTGACTATTATTTTTAACCAGGTTAAAAGCAGCCTTACTCCACACATCCACCTGTATCAGCAGGGCGACAATAACCGTGGCGCATAAAAATATAACGACGACAAAACCAAGCAAGGTTAATCTGGATTTTATAAACTTTGAAAAATGACTCATTAAAATTTTAAATTTTTATTTTATCTGTACAATATAGACTGTTTTTAGCCAACAAGTAAGCCATTCATGGATATAGTCTATATCGACACAAATGAAGCCCTGGCGCTGAACTGTGACACCATCCGTCTTAGCAAAGTTATCTGCATAGATACCGAATTTCATCGCGAAACCACATATTACCCGGAACTCGCATTAATACAAATTTCAGATGGTGAAAAAACCTGCTGTATCGACCCTCTCGGCATCACCGATTTCACGCCCTTCACCTCGCTTTTATCAAACCCACTGGTTACCAAGGTACTGCATGCCAGCGGGCAGGATCTGGAAATTTTCAACCACCTGTTTAATGTTTTGCCCTCACCGATGTTTGATACTCAAATCGCAGCAGGGCTACTCGGCTATGGTGATCAGATTGGCTATGCGGCCTTAATTAAAAAAGAGCTGGACATCAATATCGATAAATCCCAGTCCCGCACCGACTGGCTTAAACGCCCCTTAAACCGGGATCAGCTACTCTATGCCGCAAATGACGTATATTACCTGGCCAAAGCCTTTCCAAAAATGCTCGAAAAACTCGAATCACTCAACCGGCTTGAATGGTTAAAGAGTGACTTTTCAGCACTGTGTCTGCCGGCAAAATATATTGTGGACACCACCCTTATCTGGAAAAAAGTAAAGGGCAACCAGAAACTCCACGGTATTCAGCTTGCCATTTTACAGGCGCTGGCAGCCTGGCGCGAAGAAACTGCACAAAAACGCAACCGCCCCAGACGCCGCATTTTACCCGATGATGCACTCATTGATATCGCCCGCTTAAAGCCCACCAACGCCGATAAAATAAAGAATCTGCGCTCATTAAATAAAACGCGCTTAAGTTCAGAAGATGCTGCACAACTTCATCAGCGCATGAGCAATGCCCTGGGTATGACGCAGGAATTCTGGCCAAAACACATTAAACGTCATAAATTAACGATGCGCGAGGAAGCCTTAATTGACACACTAATGAGCCTGTTAAAATTAAAAGCCGATGAGCACCACATCACCCCGTTAAATTTATCCTCGCGAAAAGACCTGGAAGAACTGCTACAGGGCAACACAGATATACCCCTCATGCAGGGCTGGCGCTACTCACATGCGGGCCAGGTTATTGAACAGTTTTTAGATGGTAAGAGTACTCTGCAAATTAACGCCGGCGAGTTACAACTTCTAACGGAGGACAAATAATGACACAGATTAATGGCATTAGTGACTTCCTGAATCAGGCGGGCACCCAATATAAAATCTTTGACATGGGTCGTCGTATTGAAGAAATCAAGCAGGCTGATTTTTTACGTTTTGAACAGGGCGAAACGCCTTATCCTTTGCCTTTACAACAGCAGGCCTGGCTGGGTTTTTTAGTTTGGACAGAAGATAAAAGTTCGGAACTGGTTATCTGGTTTCTACGTTTCCCACTGGATGCTGCGGGTAAACTCACCAAAGGCATTCGCGATGATTTTGTTTTACGCTTAATCAACAAAGACGGCAACGAAGCACCACAACAGGATGAAACTAACCCCTACGGTTTTAAACCCAAACAGGAGCACATGGCAAGCTTTCATGCAAAAGCCGCAAAACAGTTAGGCCAGCCCGCATCCAGTTATTACGAACATGCAAAAGATTATTTTTCCGGCAAACCCGGTTATGACCAGTGGCCCTTTGTAGGCTTTCAGGGGATTGCTGATCTCGCCTGCCGACTCGATGAAGAGAATAATTCAGCGCTGATGGTAAATGCAATTGAGAACATTCCTGCTCAGCCATTTGAAGCACTGGCACAATGCCTCGAACATGAAAATATAGACACTCAACTGACCCGCGCAATTGTTACGCGCATTAACCATGAATTTGAAAAAAACGAAATCGATGCGAATTTTATTTCCCTGTGTATACGCGCCCTTTCCAACACTCAGGACCAGACGCAACTCGAATTAACCCTGAATAAAATTTTAACTGCTGAAATTGGCACACATCCGGAAGTATTAGCATCAATTTCCGGGCGCAGCTGGCTGGCATTAAAAAATGAAACAACCGTTAATTTATTTCTTGAAGCACTGGCTAACTGTAGCGAAGGTCAGGCATTTTTTAATCTTGTAATTGTCGACTTAATTAATATTCCGGGCATGCAGGAGAGCATTTTAAATGCCGTAAAATCCCCCGGACGGTCTGAAAAATTGTCACTGGCAATTGGTGAATTGTTTAAAACATTTACCTGAATTATTACTAAAAAGTTCATTATGAAATTTAATTCCCCTCTATAACCGCGCTCTTTATATGTTTGTAGGAACGAGCTAAAGCCCCCTCCTACAAAACATTTTTCTCAGCTACACCTTGATATATCAGCTTTTTAAACATACTATCTATAAAAAGCAGCATTAATAGAGATAATAAAAATGAATAATGTAAGTTTATTAATTCCCAAACACCAACACCCTGTCTTTACCCCCGAGCTGGACGAAGTTGATACACAGGCAACCGATCTGATAGAAATCCCACTGCTAGGCTGCATCACCGCCGGACAACCCATTGAGCGCATTGAAACCCGCGAGCTGGTAAAAGTACCTGCCAATATGGTGCGCAAAAATACCTATGCCCTGCAAGTTCAGGGGCACTCGATGATTGATGACAATATTCAGGATGGGGATATTATTGTTGTTGAGAAACAGATGACCGCGGAAAATGGGCAGTCAGTAGTGGCATTAATTAATAATGAACAGGTTACTTTAAAAAAGTTTTACATTGAAGCCGATGGCATTCGTCTGCAACCCGCCAATCCGGATATGGAACCGATAATTTTAAAAAATGAAGAAGTTCAGGTGCTGGGAATTGTGTCAGGCGTTATTCGTAGTTTTTAGTTTATGCCCAGCTCGATTGTCCTGTAAGGCTGATCAGAAAGATTGTCCACGACGATTATTCAAGTCGATGAACCAGGACAATTAACCAGGGCAATTAACCAGGGCGATTAACCAGGACAATTATTCAGGACGATCAATCTGAAAAACCAACTGGAAAAACTACCCGCAGAAATAACAAACTTTAATGCCTGTTTCAGTCAAATAAATCATTTACAGCGTCTCTTTATCTGCGGGTCTGCATCTATTTATTAACCGACTCATCAAGTTCTTTATAAGCACCGATATAGTCCTTAGAAAAATCTGCAAACCCGTCAAATGAGGATTTCCAGTCATTATTTAAGTCACTCTCATCTACACGCTTGCCATTAAAGTTCACTACTTTGTTGGCTTCTAAATCAAAGTTCTTTTTGTATTCTATAAACTCTTTACTAATAGTTTTTTTATAATCCTTAAACTCTTCGCGCAATTTCTGTTGAGTCTCTCGCTCCTGTTTCTGATAAGCATTAAAATCACCGGTAACTGCAGCTGGTTTTAGAAACTCATAATCGTCATCAGGTGACTCTATATTTAGTTTACCTTCCTGCAATGCAACCTGCTGACTCCCTGTTTCAACATCAACAATAAAGGTGGTGCCGCGAATACCAATGGTGGCAAATTTGGTCGTGACCTTTCTGGATTTTTCTTTACCGAAGACTTTACGAAAAACATAATAAACCTTACCACCCAACTGCGACAACCAGCCGGATTTTTCTACCCGCAAACTACTTTTTTCATCGAGCACTGACATGGCCCCGTCGTCAAACTGAAGTACCGCTTTACTGCCTTTACTGGTGACTACGGTTTCATTGCTATTTACCAGAAATTCTTTTGAATCAACCTTGCGTTTATCACCACTGGTATTCGTTACGTATACTTCACCCTGCACCTTTACAATTTTAGCTCTCGAGTTTTCTGCGCGCAAACCTGTTTGAAAGACAAAAAATGATAAAACCAGTAAAGCACTTGCCAACTTTGTTAAGCTCATGGGAGACCTATCCTGTTTATAATTTAGATATATAATTTAGATAATTTTGTTATAACTGACTTATCTATATTAGCCGCACCTTCTTGTGCAGCTACCGACCTATATTAGCTTAGATTTTAAACCAACGCACTAATCAGTCTGTAGGAATTTAGCGAAAATTTCACTTAATTATTCCGCCTGTTGACTTATTCCGTGTAATCTAATTCCATGTTGTCTAATTTCCTGTTTCGCGACTCCCATTCCAGCAGTACCGCTGGTAAGGCATCATTTTTTTCACTCGCTGCATATTTGGCTAAATATTTAGCGGGATATTCCTTGCGATAAGCCTGTAACGCGGGTCCAAGCTTATCAAACTGTTGCGTTTCATAGAGCGTCATTAAATGTTTAATTTTTGTCTTTTGATTAAAATCTGATGCAGGTTTTGCCAATAAGTCTGATTCCGATCGAGACACCTCTACTGATGATACTGCCTCAGGTTCACCCATTACAGGGGCCACAGTCATTGGAATAACGCCACCTGATGCCTGCAAACTTTCAGGTTCGGCTGCAATCTTAACTTGCTCATGATCACGGCTATAAGCCGACGCACTTTTCATTTTTTGCTTCTGTAGTATTTTTTTCTCGCGCATAACATCTGCTGGGGCTGATATTTCCTGACCTAACGCTAGCGGTTGTTGAACTTTCCTGGGTTTCAATTGCGATGCTATTTGCTTTTCTTCACGGAGTTGCATACGTTGCTTTAAACTACTTTTATCCGCTTGCAAGGTGGCTTCATCTGCAGAATAACCAGCCCCATCTATTTCTGTCTGCGGGGATTGCATATTCAGGGGCACACTATATTCCGGCTCAAACGCCAGCTTCAATACCACACTCAAACTTAACACAATAATTGCCACAGCAGAGGCAGGTACATACCACGTACGCATGAAGCCTTTCTTCAGCGGCGCCTGCAAAATAATATTATTTTCAACATGTGCGTCTTGCGATGAATGGGCTGCCTGTAAAATATTTTCATCCACAGATGCAGGGGGTAATTCAGTTGAAACCGACTGGTATTTTTCATGCAGCTCCAGAGAGTTTTTATCCTGATCGAATTCATTATTATTTAATTTATCACTCATGATAGCGGCCTCAATGGATGCAAAATTCCCTGTAGGCGTTTTATGCCGTAGCGTAAACGACTCTTGACCGTTTCCCGGTTGACCCCGGTCACTTCGGCAATTTGTGCGAGACTCAGCCCCGCATCTTCTTTCAATAAAATAGCACTGCGCTGCTCTTCTGGTAACTGGGCTATTGCCTGTTTTATTTGTTGCTGTGTCTGTTTTTGTTGAAATGAATTTTGTGGTTCATTGCTGGATCTGGAAACAATGCAGTCACTGTTATGTAGTTCATCACCTGATCCATCTGTCGTTTCTACAAAAGCAAGTTGTAGTCGCTTGTGTTTTTCACTGCGCCAGTGATCCACTAGCCGGTTGTGCGCGAGCCGATAAAGCCAGGTACTAAATTTAGCGCTGGGTTGATAATTTAAGCGTGCCTTTATTAGCTTCATCCAGATGTCCTGAAAAATCTCGTTAGTATTTTCCGGACGGTTATTTAGCTGACGCAAAACGTAACGATACAGACCACCTTTATGACGTGCATATAACACATCAAAGGCGGCATCGGTTCCAGCTTTATAACTTAACATGAGCGCTTCATCATTTAAGTCATGCAGATTGTTTGATTCAGGATTATTCAAATGATGCGGCTTCTTTATCTGAGCGAATCTGTTAATACAGATTTGTTTTTTAATATAGGGATGCTCGGATTAAGTATGATTAGAGCATCCCTGGTTATTCTGTGCTTTAGCTATTCTGTAGCTATTCTGTAGCTATTCTGTAGCTATTCTGTAGCTATTCAGGGCTTTAGCTATCCAGGGCTTTCGCCAATGATACCAGTTGAATAAACTCGCCGCGATAGCCAGATGTATCCTTGCCTTTAGATCTTTTAGCCAGTTTCAGAATATCATTATAACTGAATTCGTGCAGATGTTTACCCCCCCTTAGCTGTTGCGCAAACGCCGCCACGGATGCCGAAAACTTAAAGTTATTACTGGCCTGGCTGATATTTTTAATGATCTCATTTTTGTAAACCGGCTTTTCAATCAACTGACTTTTGGCTTTACTGTCAGCCTTGTATCGTAAACGTAAAAATGCCAGCTCATTATTTCGCTCATCACGTTTGGTAGATGCAAAGGTTTTTTCATAGCGCTTCGCATCAAACTGTTTAACCAGACTATCTGTAAATGTTATTTCATATAATGCCGTTACCGTATGGTTTTCACCGATATCCCCTGCATCCACTTTATCGTTATTAAAATCCTGTTGTTTTAACGCACGATTTTCATAACCAATTAATCGATATTCGGCTATTTGATGCGGATTAAATTCAATTTGAATTTTGACATCATTCGCAACAGTATTTAAAGTTGAATTCATTTCCTCAACCAGCACTTTACGCGCTTCATTTAAATTATCGATATAGCTGTAATTACCATTACCCGCATCCGCTAACTGTTCCATTAAATGATCATTATAATTTCCACGACCAAAACCTAACGTTGTTAATGACACGCCGCTTTTACGCTTTTTTTCAACCATTTCTTTTAATGCATTAAAGTTGGTAACCCCCACATTAAAGTCACCATCAGTGGCCAACACAATTCTATTAACGCCATTTTTTATAAATGACTGCTGCGCCATTTGATAAGCCAACTCAATCCCACTGGCACCATTGGTTGAACCACCTGCGGTTAACCTGTCCAGTGCCACGGAAATCTCTGCTGTTTTATTGCCTTTTGTGGGTTTTAAAACTACACCGGTGGAACCCGCATAGGTCACAATTGAAATGCTGTCATTTTCTCCTAAATTATTCACCAATAATTTCAAGCCTGATTTTAGTAACTGCAATTTATCACGGCTATGCATTGAACCGGAAACATCCACTAAAAACACCAGATTAGCGGGTGGTCGCTGTTCATTATTATGTGCCTGATAAGCCTGTAATCCAATGTGCAATAAATAACTATTTTTATTCCAGGGGGTGGGTGCAATTTCGGTATTAATGGTAAAAGGCTGATTTTTATTTTCGGGGTATTTATAATTGTAACTAAAATAATTAATTAACTCTTCAGCACGGACCGCATCTTTTCGGGGTAACTGACCCTGATTTAAAAATCGTCTAACATTGGAATATGCGCCGGTATCAACATCAACACTAAAAGTCGAAACTGCATTATCACTGGTTTTAAAAATATCACTGTCAATAAAATGCTTATAATTTTCCCGGTCGTCTTCTACCGGTTGCGAATAAACAATCGTTGAAGGCATGTTCACCAGTCCTCCCATAGCCGCACTTTCAGCCAGTACATATTTTGCACGGGCTTTCACAGGTGCAAGTGCATCACGACTGAGCTTTTTTTCTGTTTGTTGCTGTTGCACCGGCTGTTTGTGCAATGCGTGTTGTGAAGGTTTTTGACTGATGTCGGATTCAGTTGTGTCAACCGAACCACAGGCATATAACAGAAAACTGCCCGCACAGATTAATGACAGGGTAACGGGGGTGATTGAATGGTTCATTGTAAAACTCCTATGTTGTTTATTGTTATAAACGTACAGGTTTTACAAAAGGGGTTAAAAATGTTTATTTAAATTTTAAGCATCTTCCATCAGCGCTTCTATGGTTTCCCAGTTTCGATCTTCTTGGGCGTTTGCTGAAAGGCTGTGATATATCCAGTCTTTATTCAAATCATTCACAGTATTCACACAAAATTCCGGCAAGTAAGTGTAAAGAATATAAATGCGCGAACCACTGGAGGTGAGCACCGCCGCAAAGATGGAAATTTGTTGCTGCTGTAACTTATCTTTTAACAGCGTTTCAAGCTCATCAAGTAATTTGCATTCTTCCGGAAAAGCGAAGCCAGATTCATCCACGGTATTAAGTGGCACGCTAATACTAACCTGGTGCATATAACGTGGATGGCAGACATAATCTTCTATACTTTCATTCAGACGAACCCGTAAAGGATATCCTTCAAACAGTTTCTCATATAACCCCCAACACTCCTGAGAAGCCATTATTGCTTCAGCCTGATATTTTTGCCGAGAGCCATCGCCGGAACCATAGAAGCTATAAAAACACGACAAGCTCTTTTCATCATTTAACCTTCATTTGAAACTGACAAGCAACTGTCATCTAACTATATTTATTGACGGTTTATTACACAGGCTTACTACCGTAGGTGAGCAATGTGTAGCCCTGTAAATATATATTACAGGGTTTTCAAAGAAATAAGCATAAAAATACTTTATATAACACTAAATCTCATTAAAAAACCCGACCTTGTGTCGGGTTTTAGTTAAGATATCAAGAGCTTAGGTGTAAAGGTGTTTTTACAAAAGTGTCAACATTATTAGCCGTTTAGGGAAACTCTTTTAGATTGATACTGACAGGCCTACTCGATAATATTGCTCAAATGATTTAAATCATTAATCATTTTCCAGTCACCCCCGCCCTGCTCGACTCGCTGACGCCAGTCCTCAAGACGCTTCTGGTATTCCCTGGGGTCAACATTGTCGCTGCCAAGTTTGGTCACATTAACCGCAACCACATGCGTGCCATTGAAGCTGATGGGGAAATTGCGCACCTGACCTTTTTTAATTTCTTCTTTTAAGTCAGAAAAAATTAGAATATGTTTTTGTGTCGCGCGGGTTTCATTTAAATATTCCAGTGCCTGCAGAATGCCGCCGGTAATATCCGTATATTGGCTCGACTGAATATTTTTGCCAAATTTTTCTACCGATTCTAAAAAGGCGCGCTTTTGTGAGTTTGCCATGGAGGGACGCAAATCGAAAGTCATGCGTGCGATAATGTCTTTTTCGTTAAAGCTGCCACTGTCTATACGCGCCAGCGCCAGTGATTCGCCGGGCTGTAACGAGCCTAACAAATAGCGTAAAACAGTTTGCACCTTATCAAACTGTTTACTATAGGTGCCGGAGGTATCAACCAGCACATACACAGCTTTTTTCTCTCTGGGTTTAGAGCAGCCGCTTTGTGCCAGAAGACCCGTCAGAAGCCCTGTAAAAAGCAAAAAACCCAGTGTAGAAAATATTCCTTTTGCAGCAAACTTTTTCATTAATCTTCACCCTTTTCAAACTGATGCGTTAACACACCGCTGATTTTATTTTCTTTCTTATCGGTCTTTTCTGTCTGTGTTTTTTTAAAAACCGCTTCAATTTTAAGTGGAATAAAAATAATCAAATCATAAAGACTCATGAGTATTCGGCCAATGCCATAGAATAAATTTGCCATAAAGCGAATAAACACCACCAGCATGTGCAGCAGCCAGACAATAAATAATCCACTCACCGTTCTGAATGAATGAATAAAAGACTCCAACGGAATGGCCACAAAGGTCAGTACAAAAGGCAAAATAAAGCCCATAATCATTTGACCTAATGAGGGTATCCAGCGCAGGGGTGGCTCGGCGACCTCAACACCGGTGAGCAGCTGCGAAAGCGCTTCACGGTCTGAAGCCAGCATGTCACGCATATAAGCCAGTGAAGCTTCGATGCCAGCAAAAATAAACAGAAAGCTCAGCATGATCCAGAAAATCATCCGGCGCTTGTGATCTTCGAGTAAATGAATCACCGGAAATAACTGGGTAATCCCCACCGACTCCATCAAAAACAAACCCAGAATAACTTCAATACTAATAATAAACAGTGCGGATACATCCGATGCACGAATCGAACTTGAGCCTAAATAACTCGCCGCGCCCACCATTTCTTCCATCGGCAGGGCCACCAGTTGAAAGTTAACATACATACCCACAATCGCCAGACACAGCGCCAGACCCGATATAAAAAACTGCGTTAATGATGATGATGAAAGCATACGCTCCGCATAATCGGTCTTATTGCGAATATCTTCATAGCCCTGCATCTGGCTATCAATAATCAGTGAACGCTGCTCAAGACCGGTGATTTTACGTTCGACGGAATTCAGGCTATTGGTTAACGAGCGCCAGTAAGGCATCATTTTTTTCAATAGGCTGTGTCGATCCCGGTTAGCTCTGCGGTATTCCTGTAGATCGGTTTCCAGGGCTTTTTTCAGGGTGGTGTGAATATCATTTAATATTTTTGCAACGACGGGTGAGCCGTTATCGGGAATATCCGCCACGGATGCTATGGCCTTGAGCCACTCCGGTGGCTTAGGTGGAACTTCGCTGGATTGCACATAATCTTCATCAATACGGGTAATTTGCTCTTTTAAGTCCCGTTGCAATGACGGGTAGCCACTTAAATCACGGTTCACCAGGGTTTCAACCCGCTGAAATTCCCGCTCAATAAAACGCTCCGCATGCTCCTGCCCCTGAGCCATCAACACTTCCCGGTTACGTGAGCGCAGTTGCTTCTCCGCCAACATCACCGAACGGGCCATTAAACGCAGCACATTACGTATGCTACGAGCCATTAATATAATCACCTGATGCGCCGGTTGGCGGGCAATATACATCACAATCATTAATATGCATGCCCATATCAGCAGAGAGAGTTCTGCCTGGCCTTCAATGATATTGGCCCAGAAATCAAAAGTCATATCAAGACTCCATTGTAATAATTATTTTTATTATGAATGTATGAGGATACACCATAGAAAACGTCTTCGCCTTATCTTAACAAGCCCGTAAAGTATTAGCGCTAAATACATGATAGTGTTAGCAAACTTAACTCATAAACATGGCTAAAGTTACAGTTTTGGTCTAATATCCATACATAATGTGATAAAAATCTAAAAAATTTAGAGATAATGACAAACGTAGAATCCAAAAATAAAACAACGAAGAAAGTGGCACCCGAAAAGGTCAGTCCTGAAAAAGTAACCCCTGATAAAGCCGCCATCATCGATTTTAAAAAACCGGAATATTACCTCAACCGGCAAATGAGCCTGCTTGAATTTAACTGGCGCGTGCTACAACAGGCCCGCAATGAAAGTATTCCCCTGCTCGAACGTTTACGTTTTTTGTGTATTTTCAGCACGAATATGGATGAATTTTTTGAGATCCGCGTTTCCGGCCTGCAGCAAAAAGTAGAACTTGGCGCACTACATAATGAGCCGGATAACACGTCTCCAAAACAAATTTTAAAACTCATCAGCGAACGTTCACATGATCTGGTTGATGAGCAATATCAGCTGCTCAATTTAATTTTAGATGAACATCTAGCAACTGAAAACATTCGTTTTGTGCGTCGTAACGAGTGGAATAACTGTATGGACAGCTGGTTAAAAGATTATTTTGACAATGAACTACTGCCCATTATCAGTCCCCTGGCACTCGATCCGGCACACCCGTTTCCACGCATCTTGAATAAAAGTCTGCACTTTATTGTTTCACTAAAAGGCAAAGATGCCTTCGGACGCAACAGTGGCCTGGCCATTGTACAAATCCCCCGGGCACTGCCGCGCATTATTCAACTGCCATTTGAACAATGTGATTGCGGACCAGATGATTTCGTATTTTTATCATCGGTGGTTCACGCCTATGTAGATTCACTTTTTCCGGGCATGAACATAAAAGGCTGTTACCAGTTTCGCGTAACCCGCAACAGTGACTTATATGTGGACGAAGAGGAAATTGATGATTTACTCCGCGCGGTTGAAGGCGAACTCGGTTCACGTCGCTACGGAGATGCTGTACGCCTCGAAGCGGCACACGATTGCCCGGAAGCAATCTGTAATTATTTGCTCGATAAATTTGAATTATCCGAGCAGGATTTGTATAAAGTTGAAGGCCCGGTCAATGTAAACCGTTTAAATGAAGTTTATGATTTAATCAATCGTCCAGAATTAAAATACAAACCATTTGTGCCCGCGGTGCCCTCAAAAATCACACTTAAATCAGATATTTTTGAAGCCATTCGTAAACAGGATGTACTGTTACACCACCCCTATGAATCATTTGCGCCGGTCGTCGACTTTATTCGCCAGGCAGCAAACGACCCAAAAGTGTTAGCCATTAAACAAACGCTCTACCGCACCGGCCCGAGTTCAGCCGTAGTGAATGCACTGGTAAAAGCTGCACGTCTGGGAAAAGAAGTGACGGTTATTGTTGAGTTGCGTGCACGCTTTGATGAAGAAGCGAATATTTCACTGGCTGCAAAGTTACAGGAAGCCGGCGCACACGTAGTATATGGCGTAGTAGGTTACAAAACCCATGCGAAAATGCTACTTATTATTCGCCGTGAAGCGCAACACCTTCGACAATATGCACATTTAGGTACGGGAAATTATCATTCACGCACCGCACGTCTATATACCGATTATGGTTTTTTTACCTCCAATAAAAAAATCTGCGAAGATACCAACCGGGTTTTTCACCAGCTAACCAGCATGGGACAAACCAAAAATTTAAATAAATTACTGCAGTCACCTTTCACACTCCAGGACAAAATGGAAGCCAAGATAGAGCGCGAGAGGCAGCATGCAGCGCAGGGAAAAGAAGGTCGTATTATAATCAAGCTCAACTCACTGGTGGATGCACAAATGATCAGCGCTTTATATCAGGCATCCTCTGACGGTGTAAAAATAGATTTAATTATTCGCGGCATGTGCAGCCTGCGACCAGGTTTGCCCGGTATATCGGAAAACATTAAGGTTACTTCGATTGTTGGGCGCTTTCTGGAACACGATAGAGTCGTCTATTTTAAGAATGATGAAAAACCGGAAGTGTACATTTCCAGTGCAGACTGGATGGAGCGAAATTTATATCACCGGGTTGAAATAGCCACACCCATTGAAAATAAAGCGCTGCAGGATCGTATAATCACTGAGCTGGAATATTATTTGATGGACAACACCCAGGCCTGGATAATGGATTCTGAAGGCATCTACACACAGGCTTCGCCGGAAGACGGTAAGGAAGCCTTTATCTCGCAGGAAAAATTTTTAGCGGATCTGGCAGAAAGCAGCTAACGTTTATTATCTGTGAGAACAAGAACAGCAGGCGCCAGCGAAAGCCCACACCTGCAAACTAAATCATCCTCTGCGTCTTTAACGTTAAGCCCAGCACCAGTAAATATTCTGCCTCCTGCTCAAGATCATTAATCGTTAACGGATGTTCATTAAGCCACCTGTCCGGTAACTTCAATGTTAACTCTTCATTGACAACAGAAAGACCGATTGCCGGTAGTGTACTTTCAACTCGACTGCGGTGAAATATTACCGATAGACGCAAAACAATTGAAAGGTGAATTAAATTTTGTTGCTGTTCATTGTGGGTTTCCTTAAAAACATCTTTATTTATTTTCCCCCGATGCGACTGAACAATGGCTGAAACACGCTGCTGCTCCTGATGTGAAAATCCCGCAAGATCTGCATTTTCAATCACATAAGCACCATGTTTTTGATAAGATGAATGAGCAATATTTCGGCCTATTTCATGCAACTCACAGGCCCAACGCAAAAGATTCGAGGCGTTTTGAACATCATCAAACCACTCACCTTTTAGCTGCTGAAAAAAATCAAATGCGGTTTGCTCTATACGATGAGCATGTTGTTGATCCGCATGAAAACGACTGGCCAGCGAACTGACACTTTTATTTCGAATATCGTTATTTTGACGCCGACCCACCATGTCATATAACAGGCCCTCACGCAGCGCACCTTCAGACACATGCATATGATCTATTCGCAAGGCTTCAAACACACCCGCTAATACAATTAATCCACCCAGAAAAACCGGCTGTCGCTTTTCACTAAGGCCAGGGAATTCAAGTTTTTTTACCTTTTTAAATTCACTACATAGTGCAATTAATTTAATTAGTGATTTACGGTTAATGCCATCATTTTCCTGCAACTTCATTTCACGGATAACATTAGCGATAGATTTTATCGATCCGGAAGAACCAATAGCTGAATCCCAGCCTAGTTTATTATAGATATGATGAATAGCCTTCATGCGTTGCAAAATAAAAATTCTAGCGGCCTGCAAGCGTTTGGCTTTTATTTTTCCATCAGCAAAAAATTTCTGCATTAGCATAACGCAGCCCATTTCCAGACTATTTAATAGCTGCGGCGTGTAACCTTCTCCAATAATTAACTCCGTACTGCCACCGCCAATATCGACAATGAGTTTAGATTGATGATCCTGTTCAAGTGTATGCGCAACTCCCTGATAAACCAGGCGTGCCTCTTCAAAACCGGAAATAATTTCAATTGGAAATCCCAGCGCCTGCTCGGCCTGAAAAATAAACTCATCCGCATTTTTAACCCGTCGTAGCGTATTGGTTCCCACAGTGCTAACACAATGTGAACCCAGCTTTCGAATGCGCTGCCCAAAGCGCCCCAGACAATCCAGTGCCCGTTGCTCAACTTCCTTATCAAGCTCACCGTTATCATCCAGGCCCTCCGCTAAACGCACCATTTCACGAATGCGATCCAGAATAACCAGCTGCCCCTGACTTTCCTCTGCAACAACCATATGAAAACTATTGGAACCCAAATCAATCGCTGCGATAGTATTTTTACTTAACAAGGAAAACGCCCATAATCATTTATAATGTCCCGCATTATAGTATCGAAAATATTATGCTCACAGTATTTTATTTAATTATTATTTCAGTATAGCTACATACGCTAAAATCTGCTGATTTGCATAAATAATAAATATCTAAATCCCTTATAAATGGCCTGTTTATTGCTCGGTTAGTATTAGAGCCGTTAAAACCAGTAGATAGATACAAATAAGCAAAAATAATACTCTGTCCATCTGTAACTCTGCACCGGTTATCAACTAATTCGTGTGAAAAGTCTCTACTTTATAACAATAAATTTATTCAATTTGGTCTATAATTTCATCCAGGCAAGTCAGTTTATTGTGTCAATATTTTTCATACTACTTTTGGTAGTCGCACAGCGGGGACAATTGATATGAGTATTTTTGATCACTTCACGCAACGTTTCGAGGATTCAAAAGAAGAGGAGTTATCACTTCAGCAGTATCTGGATCTTTGTAAAAATGACCCTCTCACATATGCCAGCCCAGCAGAACGCATGCTAAAGGCCATTGGCGAACCGGAGTTAATAGACACCCATAACGACCCCAAGCTGAGTCGTCTATTTCAAAATAAAGTCATTAAACTTTATCCGGCTTTTCGTGAATTTTACGGCATGGAAGAAGTCATCGAACAAATCGTTTCATTTTTTCGCCACGCAGCGCAGGGACTGGAAGAAAAGAAACAGGTTATCTATTTACTCGGCCCGGTGGGCGGCGGCAAATCTTCACTGGCGGAGCGATTAAAATCATTAATGGAAAAAATTCCTTTTTATGCAATTAAAGGCTCACCGGTTTTTGAATCACCACTATCATTATTTGATGTAACCGAAGATGGCGATATTCTGGAATCTGATTATGGCATTCCTAAACGTTATGTCAGCAGCATTATGTCCCCATGGGCAACTAAACGCCTGTATGAATTTAATGGTGATATCAGCCAGTTTAAGGTCGTTAAAGTTCACCCATCAATTCTTCGCCAAATCGCCATAACTAAAACCGAACCCGGTGATGAAAACAATCAGGATATCTCATCTTTAGTGGGAAAAGTTGATATTCGCATGCTTGAAGAATATTCACAGGATGACCCGGATGCCTACAGTTACTCCGGTGGGTTATGCCGCGCAAACCAGGGCTTAATGGAATTTGTAGAAATGTTTAAGGCCCCTATTAAGGTACTACACCCCCTATTGACTGCAACCCAGGAAGGTAATTACAAAGGCACTGAAGGTCTTGCGGCGATTCCATTTGATGGCATTATACTGGCGCATTCAAATGAATCTGAATGGCAGGCATTTAGAAATAATAAAAATAATGAAGCGTTTTTAGATCGTATCAACATTGTAAAAGTCCCGTACTGCCTGCGCGTTTCAGAAGAGTTAAAAATCTACAATAAACTGCTCGAAAACAGCTCCCTCGACAATGCGCCCTGTGCACCGGGCACACTGGAAATGATGTCGCAGTTTGCTATTTTATCCCGCCTCAAAGAACCGGAAAATTCAAATTTATTTTCAAAAATGCGGGTGTATGATGGCGAAAACTTAAAAGATACAGACCCCCATGCAAAATCCTATCAGGAGTATCGTGACTACGCCGGAGTTGATGAAGGCATGGATGGTTTATCAACGCGTTTTGCATTTAAGATTATATCCCGGGTATTTAATTTTGATAATACCGAGATTGCTGCAAATCCTGTACACCTTTTATATGTTCTTGAACAACAAATTGAGCGAGAGCAGTTTCCAAAGGAGCTTGAAGAAAAATATCTGTCACATCTAAAAGGCTACTTAACACAAAAGTATATTGAATTTATTGGTAAGGAAATTCAAACTGCATATTTACAATCTTACTCAGAATATGGACAAAATATTTTTGACCGTTATGTTACTTATGCAGATTACTGGATTCAGGATTCGGAATTTCGTGACCCGGAAACCGGCGAAATGTTTGATCGTGGTTCACTCAATGATGAACTGGAAAAAATTGAGAAACCTGCAGGCATTAGCAACCCGAAAGATTTTCGTAATGAAATTGTAAATTTTGTATTGCGTGCCCGCGCTAATATAGAAGGAAAAAACCCTGCCTGGACCAGTTATGAAAAACTGCGCACGGTTATTGAGAAGAAAATGTTCTCTAACACCGAAGATCTGTTACCGGTTATTTCATTTAACAGCAAAGCCTCACAGGACGACCAGAAAAAACATGAAGATTTTGTTTCCCGTATGGTAGACAAAGGCTACACTGAGAAACAGGTACGCTTACTCAGCGAATGGTATCTGCGAGTTCGCAAGTCCTCATAGGTTTACATGCTATGGCACAAATTGTTGACAGGCGTCTTAATGGAAAAAACAAAAGTGCTGTAAATCGGCAAAAATTTCTACGCCGCTTTCGCAAACAAATTAAGAAATCTATTGAAAATATTATTTCTGAACGCAGCGTAACTGATCTGGACAAAGGCGAAAAAATTTCAATCCCAAAAAAAGACACCTCTGAACCTTTTTTTCATCATGGCCAGGGGGGGCATCGGGACATGGTTCATCCGGGCAATAAGGAATTTAATCAGGGCGATTTAATCCCCAGACCAGAGGGGAGCTCAGGACAAGGTGAAGGCGGCGAGGCATCCGACACAGGTGAAGGCGAAGATGATTTTGTGTTTGAACTATCTCGCGAAGAATTTTTACAATTTTTCTTTGAAGATCTGGAATTACCCAATTTAGTTAAAACAAAACTTTCCACCATTACCGAAACCCGAAAAGTTCGTGCCGGTCACACCTCTGAAGGCATCCCCTCAAATATTAATGTAGTGAGATCTTTAACCGGTGCAATGGGCCGCCGTATGGCATTGCGCGCCCCCCATAAAAAAGAACTTCATAAAATCGAAAAAGAACTAGTAAATTTATTAAAACATCACAGTGAAACCGATCAGGTGATAGTTGAGTTACGCGAACGCATTGTCTATTTAAAAAATAGAATTAAAAGAATTCCCTTTATTGATACATTCGACTTACGTTACGACAATCGCATTGATGAGCCGGTACCCACGACGCAGGCGGTTATGTTTTGCATCATGGATGTATCGGGATCAATGGGACGCGAAGAAAAAGATATTGCAAAACGTTTTTTCATGCTGCTGTATTTATTTTTAACCCGCACCTATGAAAAAATACAGATCGTATTTATTTCTCACCACACTATTGCATCGGAGGTTGACGAAGAAACCTTTTTCTATTCCAGAGAAACTGGTGGCACCGTTGTTTCCAGTGCTTTAAAACTCATGGCTTCTATTATTCAGGATCGCTATCCATCAAATGACTGGAATATTTATGCCGCCCAGGCTTCCGATGGCGATAACTGGCATAACGATTCCAAAATCTGCATTGATTTACTAAACAATAATATTATGCCCTATGTTCAGTACTACTCATATATTGAAATTACGCCTGACCAACACCAAAACCTCTGGGATGAATACACCAGCATACAGTCCGGCTGGGATAACTTCGCCATGAAAAAAATTAAAAAAATTGCAGATATTTACCCAGTATTTAGAAAACTATTTGAAAAACGTGAAGCGTGACAAATGACAAATAAAGCTAAAACAAACCAACCTGTTTCAGAAACCTCAGAATGGACATTTGAGCTTATTGAAAAATACCATTCAGAAATTGAACGCATCGCAAGAAACTTCGGTTTAAGTACTTACCCTGTACAACTGGAAATTATAACGGCGGAACAAATGATGGATGCCTATTCCTCCGTGGGCATGCCGGTAGGCTATAGCCACTGGACTTTCGGCAAAGAATTCGTCAATACTGAAAAAAATTATAAACGTGGCCAAATGGGTCTGGCTTACGAAATTGTCATCAATTCCAATCCCTGCATCGCATATTTAATGGAAGAAAATTCAATGCCCATGCAGGCACTGGTAATCGCACATGCAGCCTATGGACATAATTCTTTTTTTAAAAACAATTATCTGTTCACTACCTGGACCAGTGCGGATTCTATAATTGATTATTTACTCTTCGCTAAAAGCTATGTTGCTGAATGCGAAACACGTTACGGTGAAGAGGCGGTGGAAAACATCCTTGATTCCTGCCATGCTCTAAAAAACTTTGGTGTTGACCGCTATAAACGCCCGCCAAAACTTTCATTGCTGGAAGAACAAAACAGGCAACATGAAAGAGAAGATTATTTACAATCACAGGTCAATGAATTGTGGAGAACTATTCCGGATAAAGAACAAAACGAATCAAACACTTCACCTAGACGCTACCCCTCGGAACCACAGGAAAACATTCTTTATTTTATTGAAAAAAACGCCCCTTTACTTGAACCCTGGCAAAGAGAAATTGTTCGAATCGTCAGAAAAATATCCCAGTATTTTTATCCCCAAAGACAAACCCAGGTCATGAATGAAGGCTGGGCAACTTTCTGGCATTACACCATATTAAATCAGCTTTATGATGAAGGCTTATGTACCGATGGCTTCATGATGGAGTTTTTACAATCTCACACTAATGTTGTAGCTCAACCCGGTTTTGATAGCCCTTATTACTCGGGCATCAACCCCTACGCACTGGGCTTTAATATGATGATGGATATTCGTAGAATTTGTGAATACCCGACTGATGAAGACCATGAGTGGTTTCCTGATATTGCAGGCAGTGACTGGAACGAAACCTTACATTTTGCAATGAAAAACTACAAGGATGAAAGCTTTATCGGGCAATATTTATCACCCAAATTAATGCGTGACTTTAAATTATTTGCACTTAATGATGATGACAGAAGCCGTCAAATTGAAGTGAGTGCCATTCATAACAACCGTGGTTATCAACAGGTGCGCAGCACTTTATCGGAGCAATACAATCTGGGCAGCATTGAACCCAACATTCAGGTGTATGATGTTGATGTAAAAGGTGATCGTTCACTCACCCTGCGTCATACGCAATATTTACGGCGCCCACTCGATAAATCAACTTATGAAGTGATTAAACATGTTGCCCGCCTTTGGGGCTTTGACGTCAAAATTGAAAGTATTAACGAACACGAAAAAGTTGTAAAAACCTACGAGTGTTCACCTCCTAAATAATTACAATTTTAAAGCTGGTAAAGTACCTGATCTTACTAAAATTTCTAAAACCATTATAAGGTATTACTATCAATAAACTGCTGCCCTGCATTTATGATCTTAATTTTCTGAATTTGAAAAATACTCTTTGGTGCCCCGCATATTAATCACCTCCTCTAATTTTTTAAGCGCTTTTGCATAAGCCGCAGATCTTAAACTGGTATTTTCACTCTGGTGCTGATAGAGCCACATTTCATCAAAGCTTGTTTTCAATTTTTCATGTAACCGCGTACGCACATCTTCAAGTGACCAGGGATAGCCTGCTTTGTTTTGCACCCATTCAAAATAACTCACAATAACACCACCGGAATTGGCTAATACATCCGGTATAATTACCGTACCTTTTTTGAACAGTATTTCATCTGCCGCTGCGGATATTGGGCCATTGGCCACTTCTGTTATCCACTTTGCTTTTATTTCGTTGACATTATTTATGGTAATTGCATTTTCTAACGCGGCGGGAACTAATAAATCCACATCAAGCGCAAGTAGCTCTTCATGACTGATACTTTTATAGGTATCAGACTCACAGACTGAGTTTTCACAGTAGTCAGAATCAAACGACCTGTGTTCGTCTTTAAACTGTTTTACAACATCAACATCAAGTCCCGCATCATCGAAAATTGCACCTTTTGAATCACTGATAGCAATTATTCTATAACCTGCATCAAATAATAATTTTGCAACGTTATAGCCCGCATTACCAAAGCCCTGAACAGCAACCCTGATATCCTCAGGTGCCAGCCCCACTTTACTGCGCAAAAACTCAGTCACTAAAAATGCGCCTCTACCGGTGGCTTCTTCACGTCCCAAACTCCCCCCCATATTTACTGGCTTACCGGTTATTACCGCGGGGTTTTTTTCGCGGGTAATGACTTCAAATTCATCACGCATCCAGCCCATAATTCTGGCATTGGTATAAACATCCGGTGCCGGAATATCTTTCTCCGGCCCGATAAAATCTGCCATTGCTCGCATATAGGCTCGGGATAATCTTTCTAATTCCATTCTCGATAAATTTTTTGGGTCAACACTGACCCCGCCTTTTCCACCACCATAGGGCAGATCAACCACCGCACATTTTATGGTCATCCACAGGGCCAGAGCCTGCACCTCATTTTGCGTGACATTAGGGTGATATCGAATCCCTCCCTTACAGGGCCCAAGTAGTGAGCTGTACTGGCAGCGATAGGCTTCGAAATATTGAGTAGATCCGTCATCCATCAATACCGGTAAAGTCACACACAGAGTTGCTTTTGGTCGCGATAAGCTTTCGATGATCCGTGCAGAAATACCGGACGAGTGACCTAAATCCTGTAAGCGTTGACGTGCGTCTGTAAAAACAGATGTCATAATATTTACCTGAGTATAATTATTGAAAAAATTTCTTAATTAAACTTATTTTTTCAGGCCCAATATTTTGCGCCCAAATCCAGATAAAGGTTATCACGTCAAAAATAATTTAGCACAAACAATTTTTACTGTTTTTCTTATGAATATATATTTATGGTTTTAGAGCTCACTGATTTTTTAAGCCGCCTGTTTTTTCTGGCGCTCATATAAGAAACGTAATACTTCAGCTCGGTAATGGGTAAATCTTACATCATCTGCTAATTCAAGCCGGTTACGTGGTCGCTCAAGCTCAATATCCAGAACCTCACCCACCGTAGCTGAAGGTCCATTTGTCATCATAACTATCCTGTCTGAAAGAAGCACTGCCTCATCAACATCATGCGTTATCATTATCACTGTATTGCCTAAATTTGCATGAATTTCCATTAATGAATCCTGTAAGTGTGCACGCGTTAATGCATCCAGCGCACCAAATGGTTCATCCATTAATAAAACTTTTGGTTGCATTGACAGAGCACGCGCAATACCCACACGCTGCTTCATCCCACCAGAAATTTCAGAAGGTAATTTATGTTTTGCGTGTGTCATATGCACCAACTCAAGGTTATGCATAATCCACTCACTCATTTCAACTTTGCTCATGGTTTTTTTAAAAACCTGTTGCACGGCTAATTCAACATTCTGATATGCTGTCAACCATGGCAGTAAGGAATGATTCTGAAAAACCACAGCTCGGTCCGGTCCCGGCTCATCAACTTCTCTATTCTCTAATAAAACACCACCGGTTGTTGCCTGGTACATACCTGCAACAATATTTAATACAGTTGATTTACCGCAACCCGAGTGCCCTATTAACGAGATGAATTCTTTCTCTTCTATATTTAAGTTGACATTATCCAACGCTCTAAACGGACCATTATCCGTTGGAAAATCGATGCAAACCTGACTCAGCTGTAAAAATGAATTTGACATAATAACTTCCTCTTAAAATTAACGAATTATCGCGTTTCGATCCCAGGACACTTTACGTTGTGCTAACAACATGACTCTATCGAGCATAAAACCAATGATTCCTATTACAAATACGGCAACCATAATACGTGCCAGTGAATTTGAGCTGCCATTTTGAAATTCATCCCAGACAAATTTACCCAGGCCGGGATTCTGTGCCAGCATTTCTGCCGCAATCAATACCATCCAGCCTATACCCAGTGATAAACGTAAGCCTGCAAAAATCATAGGAATTGATGATGGCAATACAATTTTATATATTTTTGTAAACCAGCCTAAACGCAAAACTCGACTAACATTAAGCAGGTCTTCATCAATACTTGAAACCCCAATCGAAGTGTTAATAATGGTTGGCCACATACAGCATAACGTAACCGTTATTGCCGAAACCAGAAATGATTTTGAAAACATAGGGTCTTCACTAACATACATTGCACTTACAATAATAGTCACTATTGGCAACCAGGCGAGTGGCGAAACAGGTTTAAATATCTGGATTAATGGATTTAGTGCACGGTGCACTGTAATACTCAACCCACTGACTATACCAACGGGTATTGCTATTAAACTGGCCACCAGAAAACCACTAATGACGGTATATAAGCTGGTAAACATTTGATCGATAAATGTTTCCTTGCCAGTATAAGATCTTATTTTAACTTTCGCATCAGGATTATTTTCTAACTTCAGTGCATTGCGTTTTTCCTGACGTTCGTAAAACTTAATTTCTTTTTCTCGTTCTGCAACATGATCACTATATAAACTAAGCGTTTGTTCCCATACTTTTACCGGGCCTGGGAGTTGACCAAGGGAGGTTTCAATCTGCGAAGCCACGCTACCCCAGATAGCCATAAATATTACTAACGCTACTACAGGAACCAACATTGCAGTAAAAGTTTTTCCTGCAAAATTCTTCGGGAACTTTACTGCTAGCTCTAAAGCCATAGGAGTTACTCTTTGTGTTTTTAAAAATGAATTTCTAATGAATGATTTAAACAACATTGTTTTATCCTCAATACTTACCTTCCCTGATAATTTACGAGAAGGTAATCACTTATTTAATGATCTCTTTACCTTTCAATCCTATTTTAAATTTATTTAAGTAATCGTTAGGTTTTTTACCGTTATATACCACGTCATCAATAAAGTGCGTTTGTGGCGCCTTAAATCCATCTTCTTTTGAAAAATTCGGAAATTGCTCAGGCTTTACTTTACCTTCTGCTATTAATTCCCTGGCTGCTTTTTCATAAATATCCGGGCGGTAAACTTTTTTTGCAATATCCATATACCAGCTATCCGGTTTTTGTTTAGCGATTTGTCCCCAACGACGCATTTGTGTCAGATACCAGATTGCATCAGAATAATACGGATAGGTGGCGTTATAACGGAAGAAAACATTAAAATCTGGCACATCACGTTTATCTCCTTTTTCATATTCAAAGGTACCTGTCATACTGTTTGCTATTACATCGTAATCAGCCCCTACATAATTACTTTGTGAGAGAATTTTAACCGCCTCAGGTCTGTTTTTATTATTTTCCTCATCCAGCCAGATAGCGGCCCGAATTAATGACTTAACAACTGCGATATGTGTATTGGGGTATTTATCCGCCCACTTTTCACTGACGCCAAAAACTTTTTCCGGATTATTTTTCCAGATTTCATAATCAGTTACGACGGGAACCCCGATACCTTTAAATACGGCCTGTTGATTCCAGGGTTCACCTACGCAGTAACCATAAATGGTTCCCGCTTCCATAGTGCTGGGCATTTGTGGTGGTGGTGTTACAGACAGAAGTACATCCGCATTAAGCTGCCCCGACACATCTCCCTTCAGTGGTGCATAAAACCCGGGGTTAATTCCACCCGCGGCAAGCCAGTAACGAAGCTCATAATTATGAGTCGACACGGGAAAAACCATACCCATATTAAAAGGTTTACCTTTATCCAGGTATTTTTCAACAACCGGTTTTAATGCACTGGCTTTTATCGGATGAACTGGCTTACCGCCTTTATGTGGAATATTGGGTTTCATCTGTTTCCAGATATCATTTGAAACAGTAATCGCATTACCATTAAGATCCATACTAAATGCCGTAATGATATTGGCTTTCGTACCATAACCAATGGTCGCACCCAATGGTTGTCCGGCCAGCATATGGGCTCCGTCAAGTTCACCGTCGATAACTCTATCCAGCAAAACTTTCCAGTTAGCCTGCGCTTCTAATGTTACGTAAAGCCCCTCATCTTCGAAGTAACCTTTCTCATAAGCAATTGCCAGTGGCGCCATGTCTGTCAGTTTTATAAATCCAAACTTCAATTCTTCTTTTTCCGGATCACCTGCATAAACGGATGAAACCGCCAGTGTGCAGGCAACACCGACACTAAGTGACATCTGTTTAATAAAACTGCGACGTGATAACTTATTTAATTTATACAACATTTATTTCTCCAAAATTTAGACAAAAAAAAGCGCCCTGCATAATCGGTGTTAACCGTTATGAGGACGCCTTTGCCCGCTTAAAGCTATTTTTAGCTGCTCTTTAAATATACAACATATAAACACAAACTGATTGGATCGCCGTTGATCCTTACAGTGGTACAATGCAACCCGTATGCCACAAATTATTTTTTTAACCTATTCAATAACTTAAAAATAATCTATTTTATCATGGCACCAAATCGAAGCATCTTATTTAAGCTATGCACTATTAGTGCACACAAACTTGATCAGGTTTTTATAAATTTTCGAAGAATTGGAATTTACTGACGCCTCATTACGATTAAAAATAATTTAAATAATCATCCCAAAATGCACGTTAGTTAACCAGTGACAATCATTTTTTATTAATTTAATACTTTTGACATAGAAATTAAATTTCTGGATACTTCACCCAGTTTGTTACCCGTATCCATTGCCATTTTTCGCAATGCATTATAAGCATCATCCTCATTCATTTTATAAGATGACATGAGCAGTCCCTTGGCTTTTTCTATATATTTCCTGTCACTTAAGCGTATTTCCAACAGGTCAATATTTTTATTTAACGCTTCAATTTCCTTTATTCTTAAATGCGTTACCTTAAAACGAGCACGACTTATTTCAATGAGACTTTGCATTCGATCGGCAGATATATTACCCGTGACACAGGAGTCTGCACCCGCTAGAATTATTTTCTCAGTTATATGAATTTCAGCATTCCTTGCCAGAACAATCACCGGGCACAAAACCTGTTGCTTGAAATTTTCAAGTTGTTGTTGCAGTTTTTTTCCCGGGACTGACACTGCAATGATTAAAACATCCGGCAACTCATCTTTAATGCCCGCAAACCATGCAGAATCGATAGCATACGTCAGGTTTACTTCGTAACCCGCATCTGACAACAACATAACCGTTTCATTCTGATATTTTAAATTTTCATAAACTAGCGCAATATTCATCTTTCATATTTCCAACAATGCGATCTTCTAAACGTTTAACTTCAGATCATCAGCTTTTAACCTCAATGAGCCAGAGAGCTCAGCAACGAGGTTTTAATTTGATATCTAATTAACATATAGCAACCATCATGCCAACTGGTAAGTAACTGAAAGTGTTAGATTATTATCGCTTTATTTTGCCGAAAGCACCCAATCGCTTAAGAATCGTGCAGGATTAATTTTTTGCTGCACTAAAATTGAGCCCGACAGAACTGCCAGGCTTTATAAATAAATTAACTGAAAATCACACCGCACTGTGGCGATGTGATTAGATGAAATGAAAAGGGTTTATCCCTCTTCCTGTTTTAACAGGCGTGGTAATGGCTTAAGCAACAAACAATTTATGCGGCTTGTGAAGATTTATTGTAATTGCTTTTTTTATAACGCACATTCGGTTTGCGTCGTCTGTTAGTGGGTTTGGCCGCGCTAAATTTAGGTTTAGCCAGCTGAGCTTCCAGACCCGCAATTTCTGTTAATTCATAGCGGGTGTCGAGAAATTTTTGTACCCGGTAAAATAACTCCCAGTCCTGGGGCCCGATTAATGAATAGGCACTACCCGTTGAACCGCCACGGCCGGTGCGCCCAATTCGGTGTACATAGTCTTCCGCCTGCATCGGCATATCAAAATTAATAACGTGGGACAGGGTTTTAATATCCAGCCCCCGCGCAGCAACATCGGTTGCTACCAGCACTTTTAAACGACGCCGTTGCATTTGCTCAATGACTCTGCGACGCATATTCTGACGCATGTCACCGTGCAGTGCCGCACAGGCATAACCATCATCTTTTAATTTTTCAGCCAGACTATCCGCACCTTTTTTTGTAGAGGTAAAAATAATCGCCTGCTCCAGACATTCATCGGATAAAACATGCTCAAGTAATTTACGCTTATGCCTGAAATCATCCGCCTGCAACATGTGCTGAGTAATCGAATCATGCTTAATTTTAACCCCGGCCACCTGAATACGCGCTGGATCTTTTAATAAAGCTCGGGCAACTTTATCTACCTGACCTTCCAGGGTTGCAGAAAATAACAGGGTTTGACGACCCACCGGTGTTTGTTTTGCAATGCGTGTCACTTCATCCACAAAACCCATATCCAGCATTCTGTCTGCTTCATCTAAAATCAGCATTTGTACCCGGGAAAAATCGACACGGCCGGAATTCATATGGTCAATTAAACGTCCCGGTGTTGCCACCAGAAAATCTAATGGCTGACGTAACATTTTAATTTGTGGGGGATAGGGCATGCCGCCGACAATGGTCGTGGATCGCATACGCAGATATTTTGTTAAATCATAAATATTATCCGAAACCTGCTTGGCCAGCTCACGGGTCGGTGTTAACACTAATACCCGCGGGCCGTGACCCTCTGGCGCGTCAGTCTGCGATAAATTATGCAATGCGGGCAGTACAAACGCTGCGGTTTTGCCTGTACCCGTGGGGGCAGATGCCATCACATCTTTGCCCGCTAAAATATGCGGTATAGCCTGTGCCTGAATATCTGAAGGTTCGGTAAAACCCAGATCATTAACAGATTTAAGTAAATTGGGGTGAAGTGACAATTGATCAAACGACAAGCTGAGAGCCTCTTTAAGATTGAATATGGCAGGTTTACGCTACCAATCGGATCCATAAATTTTCATGGATTTGCATGGATTTTCTAACAAATCCACTGGCGAGCTGGTGCGTTTCATGGTGATAACAAGGATGCTATCAGGTGGGTGATTTTAGGCTAAAAGCCGCATAAAAGATACAGTATATTAGAATATATTTAAATATCTCTTTATCTTAAGTAATTAATAGTTAAAGAGTTTTATCAGTGTTTCTTCAGGATTTTGATTGATTTTTCGGGATTCTGATTTGTTACGGCAGGGTCATACAGTCAACCTGAAGGGCTCTACTAGCCCCACAGCAATCCGGGATGGGAGCATCCGGGGCATTAAATGCGATTTTAAGCTTAAAGAGTAAACCGTCTCAAACAGCCTTGTCAGTTTCAGCCATCGATAACCTCTCCATTAAATAACACAAACAATCCTGGCGAATAACCTGGGTATTCATCGTTAGCATGGCGGGCATCACGACTTTTTTTAATAGAATCTTATCTTCGCTATATTCAAAAAACGCCCGCCCCACTTCCCGTTCATCATCATCAAACGCCTGTAAAAAAGCACTACTTTCAGGTTCTACGCTGGCCAGTGCGGTGCCCTCGGCTAATTCACAAAAGTTATAATTTTCAATTTCCGGCAACAGGTTGATTGTTGCATCATCTTCAAAACCAAACGAATATCCCTCGGGAATTTTTACCCTGGCGACGGTATGAAATAATTTTAAATTGATATCCACGGGCTTATTAAAATCATCTAATGCCAGCACCGTCTGTAAATAATTCAGCACATGATTTATGCCTGCCTCTTCCCCCGACAGCCCGCATTCTAAAGTGACCGCGGGGCAAAGCTCTGCAAATGCTGAAGACTGCACGCCCTTGGGTGTGTGGAAATAAACCAGCGTATCGCTAAACAATCCGGCCAGTTGCATAAACTTTTGCTGTAATTTATTAATGCAGGCGTAGTGCGGATTTTTACCTGTATTATTATGAATATCAATACTTGCCCAGACATTTTTCTGCTGCATTATTTCAGTTACCTGTTTCACCATATGGGCTTCGGCTAAATAGGGCTGATGGGTGCCGGGCCAGATACGGTTATAATCAACCTGCTGATCTAATCTGCGCACACCCGCTTCTGCGGCTTTTACATTTCCAATAAAAATTGAAATAGATCGCGGCAAGTTATTTTTCTGGTAACTGCGCAACAATTTTTGAATCGCATAAAGCCCGGTGGTTTCATTGCCGTGTAATAAGGTCGAAATAAATAATGGTTCTACCTGCCTGCCCTGCAAATGTATCAACGTTGGTTTTTCTAAAATCTGATGCAGGTTTTGTGCTTTTACATTTAAAAAACCTTCTGGCAATTCATTCAGTTGTTGCAACATGTCTTTCATAATTTACCTGTAGCTCGCATAATCCCAGCAATGCACCGGTTCACCTGTTTGCTGGTTGTGATAATAAGTTTCCAGCAAACGACGCATATCATTTCCATGGCGAGAAACAAATTCACGCTGCCATTGACTGCCGGTTTGATTACGCTCAGCACGTGACTGGATGATGCTTAAGTACTTATCAATATCGGCGGAGTCCAGATGCAAACTCTGTAAGCCTGCCTGCGCCTTTTCAAGAAGATGATGCAAAATTAGATGCCGCATATTGCTCCGATCACAACCCGGCCAGCTCACTTTATTATCCAGTCCATGCTGGGCAGAGGTATAAAAATTATCTCGTGCCAACGAGAAATCCAGCTGCTCATCCGCAGGTACACTCTGGGTAGCATAGTATTGCACCAGGCCAAAATAAAATGCCATATTGGCAATATTATCCACCACACTCGGCGCACTGGCCATCACCCGGTGCTCAATGCGCAAGTGCGGAGTGGCGTCATTATCGAAACCAATTAAGGGACGGTTCCAGCGCCAGATGGTGCCGTTATGCAAACTCAGGTGCTGCATCCTGTCAACATCATTACTGTAATTCATGGGGATTAACACGGGAAAATGCTGCAGGTTTTCAGTAAAACATTCCATTAATGAGTGGCGTGCGTAACCGCTTCCAAAACTAACTCGGTGCAGCGGCCCCTGTGAGGCACCGTTATAACCACCAACATCCACCGCCTGCTCAAAAACCGGAATTCGACTTTCAGACCACAAATCTTTAGCAAACATATAGGGTGAGTTGGCACTGATCGCCACCATCGGTGCGGATATTAAAATGGACGCATTATAATAATGCCGGGCTAGCGCCGGTGGTGTCTGAATATGTATTTGCAATGAGGTTGCCGCCGCTTCCAGCATAACGTCATTATGTATGCACTTTAGCGATTCACGCCCATTAATATCAAGCCGCAACGCTCGCCCCTTACGCTGCAATAAAACCTGCTCATTAAGTACCTGGTAGCGCAATAAGGGGGAAACATTTTGCATGCACAAATGCGTATGTTTTAATGTTTGTAAAATACCCGTGCTTAATACTCTGCAGTCGAGCGCCTTAGCGATGCTTTTACAATGTTGCCAGTGCTGGCGAAAATCTTTTTCAAAGCGGCTAAGAAAATTAGTCTCAATGGTTAGTGGCTCAACATTCAATTCAATATTAAACTGCGCCAGTTCCGCGGTATAAAGGGGACTTTGTGCGGCTTTTAAAAAAGCCTCGTTACAGGGGGAAGGATCTGCCTGTTGATCAATTAACCAGGCCTCAAGTTCATAACCCGCGACAGGTGCATGGCTGGAGAATTTATCATTTTTGAACCACCCTGCAAGCCTGTCTGTTTCCAGCTGTAAATGATGCGCAAAAACCTTAAAATCTTCTTCATTAAAATGCCCTGTGGTTATTTCCTGCCCCATATTCACCCCATCGCTGCTTTTTTACCCACCTTACTATATAAGTATAGTCGTACTCAATACAAAACCAGGGGCATCATAAGCCATTGAAATAAAACAATTTATCAATTTAAATTAGTTGTTTGCACGAGCATCCTTGCGTAGAGCATTACAATGACATTGTATAGCATTGATTTTAATAAGGTATTCTTTTAAAAACGTGCTATTATCAGAACTAATTGCCTAATCTTAAAAGATTAAACCTGCGCATAAACTGAATTATTTGAGGAAGCAACGGATGAAATTTAAACAACGCTTATTATTAATCACCACGACCCTTGTATTGCTGATGTCAGCAAACAGTCAGGCGGGACGACAGGGTATTAATTTTTACTACGGCCTTGGTCTCGGCGCTTCACAAACTAAATTTGTAGACATTATGCCCACGGCTGATGTTGTATTCGGCTTTGAAGAAGATGGCTGGGCACTGGAAGCCATTGCTTTTGGCAGCCTGGAAGTAGGCACCGACGACAGCACCGTCGACACCTCGATGAGTGGCAGTCATGTCGGTATTGCTTACCGGACAATAGAAAAAAACAACAGTTGGTTCAAATTTAAAGTCAGCGGCACCAAAATGGATGTTGATGACAGCGACACAACGCTAGACTACAAAACCAAAGGCAATAGTTACACCATAGGCTATGGTATACGCATGAATCGTGAAGCACGTCTTGAGCTGGATTACAGTTATTATGACAGTAGTGACATCAGTGAAGCGGTGCATATGATAAATGCACGATATTTCTGGGGCGGTTCGGAATATCAGGGTAAGGATTTTTAATTATTTAAAATTAACTAACTCAAACAAAAAGGCAAACCTTCCGGTTTGCCTTTTTGTTTTTAAATATATTATTTTTATTATAAATATTTAAATCCTGAAATCTTTACTGACACATATGGGCACCTCTAAATTTAAACACACCATTATAGATGCAGCTTTAATTCTTGCAGACGTTGCTCTGTTCCAATATCCATCCATTTACCCGTGTACAGTTCACCACTAATATTATTTTCAGATATGTATTCTCTGATCATCGGCGCCAACGGATATTTTTTTTGATGATGACCATTAAAAAAGTCTGCGGAGTAAACCCCTATCCCACTAAAGGTAAATTTATTAACGCCATCCTCCGATAAACGATTTTCTGAAATCGAAAAGTCTCCCTCAGGGTGATGTTCTGGGTTATTCACTAAAACTAAATGCGCCTTATCTTTTAAAGAAAAATTATATAATTGTTTAAGTGGATAGTCGGTCCAGACATCACCATTAACCACTAAAAAAGGTTCACTACCAAGCAGTGGTAAAGCATTGTAAATTCCACCGCCGGTTTCCAGCGCCTGATCACCTTCATTGGAGTACACAATATTTAAATTGTATTTTTCACCGTTACCAATTGTGTCAATAATTTTCTGTCCCAGCCAGGCCACATTGATAACCACATCTTTAAAACCCGCTATTGCCAGATTATATAAATGATATTCAATTAACCGTTTCGAGCCAGCCATTAGTAAAGGTTTTGGTGTCGCATCCGTTAACGGGCGCATTCGCTCACCACGCCCAGCGGCTAAAATCATGACTTTCATTTAATGAATTCCAGGGTTTTCACATCGCCGGTTATATTTAATGACTTTAATAATGAAGTAAAGTTTTGCAATTCTTCATAACGCTGACAAACATCAATTACGTAAGCCAGTGTGCGGGGAATATCCTTAAGATAATCCGATTTGCCATCACGATAATTTAAACGTGCAAAAATACCAATGGCTTTTAAATGACGTTGCATGCCCATTAAATCCAGTTGTTTTATAAACACCTGTCGGCCTGTATCTATTGGTGATAACTGTAAAAACTGATCAATCCAGTGCAACTGTTTTTCTCTGGGCCAGGCAATGTAACAATCTTTAATGAGTGACACTAAATCATAGGTCGGTGGGCCGTTCACCGCATCCTGAAAATCAATAACGCCGGGGTTACTTTCATCGGGATTATTTTCATCGGCAATCATTAAATTTCGAGAATGGTAATCCCGGTGCACAAACACCGTTGACTGCTGCAAAGCCGACTCGGTTAAAAGTAAAAATGTATCGCTAACCGTTTTAATTTGCATTTCATCTAATGTTAAGCCCAGATGCCTGGCAATAAACCAGTCGCTAAACAAGCTCATTTCAAACTGTAATAATTTTTTATCGTAAACGGGAACATCCGCTTCTATGATTTGCATTTTTACAATTGACTGAATCGCATCAAAATATAAACTATCCGCTGATTCATTATTGAGTTTATCCAGATAAGCGGTAGAACCTAAATCACTGAGCAGCATAAATCCCTGTGCTTCATTAAAATTAAATATATGCGGTGCCTGAACACCGGCATTTTCAATTAAGCGCGCAATATGAACAAATGGCCGACAGTCTTCCTTATCCGGCGGGGCATCCATAATTATCCAGCTTTTGCCATCGCAAAATAATCTGAAATAACGACGAAAGCTGGCATCAGCAGAAGCTACCTCAATGGTGAAATTTTCAAATTTTAATTCTGACATCAGCCAGTTTTTTATAGCATCCAGCCGGCTGTCAGTTTTCATGGTTGGCTATATTCTTTGTTTTTCTGCATATCAAACGTTTAGGTTTTGTTATAATCACCGAATACTATCAGTAAATTACCCTTAAGATAAGAATAGAGATAACTAAAGATGATAAAGAAACCCGTCGTGATTATTGGCATGGGCGAAATGGCCGGGGTATTTGCCCGGGGATTTTTGCGCAGCGGCTATCCCGTGACGCCGGTTACCCGTGAAATGGATGTACAGGAAATCGCAAATCAAATGCCTGATCCGGAACTGGTACTGGTCGCAGTCGCTGAGGCCGATGTGCAAAGCGTGCTGAGCCGTATTCCTGACACATGGAAGCACTGTCTGGTTCTGTTACAAAATGAATTACTACCCCATGACTGGACACAACACCAGCTCAACCCCACGGTTATTTCTGTGTGGTTTGAAAAGAAAAAAGGCCAGGATTATAAGGTGCTGATTGCCTCCCCGGTTTATGGTAAAAAGGCCGCATTGCTGGTAAAGATACTTGCATCAATTGATATCGATGCCCGTGAACTTGGCAGTGCCGATGAATTATTATTTGAGTTGGTGGTTAAAAACGTTTACATACTCACCACCAATATTGCCGGCCTTAAAGTAGGCGGCACGGTATCTGAGCTCTGGGAAAAGCATGCGCCACTGACGAATGCCGTTGCCAGTGAAATCATTCAATTGCAAAGTAAACTCAGTGGCCAGTCATTCGATAATGAGCAGTTAATTAAAGCCATGCTAGTTGCATTTGAAGGCGATCCGAATCATAACTGTATGGGTCGAAGCGCACCGGCACGCTTACAGAGAGCCTTGCAGTTAGCGAAGCAGTTTGACTTGCAGCTACCCGTTTTAAATGAAATTAATTCTATTACGGGCCAGTAATTAATTATTTTAGCTCAAGTCTAATCTTAAATATTTCAAACCGGATCTAGACTTAATCTGACAATTCAGCCTGGAAGTGGGTGTCTCAAAACACCACAGAGCGGAAGTTAAGCCTCCCCCTTAGTAAAAGGGGGACTGAGGGGGATTTAAAATCATTAAGTTGCTTTACTCTGATGTGAGAAGGGTGTAATCAGAGTCTTTTTAAATCTCCCCCTACTTCTACATATTATCACTACGAACCTGAAAGCCCCTGGTCTTATCTACCTTCCCTCTTTTTCTAAGAGGGGAGTTAAAGTATGCTTTCCTGATGCTAGCGTCCATACTTGAAGATAAGGCCGTTTTACCTGGACTAAAAAACAAAGTGGTCGCAGTTCACCACATAGCGGTCTTTAAGAAAATACAAATACATTGACTGGTGATAGGCATTAGGGGGTAGAGAAATTAAAAATGTGTCAGAAGGGTTAGATAATGAACAATGAATTACTTGAAGTGAGTTTTTTAAAAATATCTCTCCGCCACCTTTTATGTCTTTAAATCACCGTTATAGATAATGCATAATAATATGCAAGATATGAGAATAGTTTAGGATTATAAATTATGATTAAATTAAGTTTAAAAATTATTTTAATGTTCGTCGCTGTGAACATGTTTGCATGCTCTGATTATGAGCCAGAAATTCAACCCGATGAAACTGTTATTCCTGATAATACGCCGACCTATGTAACATTAATTAACGATGTACATTTAATTCCTAATCAAGAAGCGAATATTAATCTTTCTGTAACTAAAATAGGTCTTTTAAAAGTAGCTGATATTGTTGCTTCCGCTAAGGTAAGTATCGATATGGGAACAGCAAGAGCTAATATTAGAATCAACTCAATTATCTTTGAAGAAAATGGTAACAAAAACGTCCAAAATATAGATGGGTATATAGTTAATAATGACGGGCAAACAGGCATACCTGTAGGCTGTGGTAAAACCGATATCAAAGAATGTGGTGTATTAAAATTCAAAAACACACACGATTGGAAATTTTTAACCAGGGGCATTATTGATATTGGTAATATGTCAATTATGGTTGATCGTTCGAAAAACTAAGATTATCGAGTCTTCTTTACGTTTCTTCTTATTTAATAAACTAAAATATTTAATGCAAGAAAGGGGTAGGAGGTACTTGAAACTTATCGTATATTTAGGGTTAGAATAAAAACACTTAAGGCCTGCTTCAGAGACAATTGAGACTTTAATCTTCAAGAAAACTGTTTGATTTAGCCTGAAGCTATTTTGTTAATTGTCAGTTCAGGTATGAGCTACTATAAATTAATTATTTCTTTACCTGATCTGCAAAGGATTTTATTTCTTTTTTGTTGGCTTAGTTTAATTTACAAATTATTCTAAGCCAGCATATCCTTCAAAGCAGCCAGATGACTTCGCCCCCGCTCTTTTGCCTGCACTTCATCGACCTTGCGGCCACCGCCTTCCCATTCAATTTCATCTTCCGGCAACTCACTTAAAAAACGACTCGGTTCGCATTCAACATCTTCACCATAACGCCTGCGATGTTTTGCATAGGTAATGGTTAACTCCTGTTGTGCACGGGTAATACCCACATACGCCAGACGCCGTTCTTCATCTAAATTTTCTTCCATAATGCTGGTGCGGTGTGGCAAGGTTTCTTCTTCAACACCCACCATAAATACATAGGGAAACTCCAGGCCTTTTGCTGCATGCAACGTCATTAAGCTAACCATGTCATCTTTGGCTTCTTCTTTGTTGCGCTCTAAAATATCCATTAAGCTCATGTGTGCAACCAGCTCGCCCAGGTTTTTACCTTTTTCATCTTTATATAAACGCGCCAGCCAGTCGGTTAATTCGTAAACATTTTCCATGCGCTTTTCGGCAATTTTAATATCGCTGCTCTGTTCTTCTAACCAGTTCATATAACCGATATCTTTTACCATATCCCGAACCACTTCTATCGGGTCACCGCGCTGCGCGTTATCACTTAATAAATTAATCCAGTTAGTAAAGTTCTGTAATTTATTGACCGCACGCTCATTTAAAATAGTTGATAAACCCATTTCAAAACAGGCTTCAAATAAACTCACATTTCGAGCATTGGCATACTCACCTAATTTTTCTAAAGTGCTGCCACCAATTTCTCGGCGCGGTGTATTAATAATTCTTAAAAATGCAGTGTCATCATCCTGATTGGCGAGCAGGCGTAGATAGCCCATTATGTCTTTGACTTCAGCGCGCTCAAAAAAAGAGGTGCCGCCACTGACGACATAGGGAATTTGCATTTCGCGTAAGTATTTTTCAAAAATTCGCGACTGGTGATTGCCTCGATATAAAATCGCATAGTCGCCAAAACTCGTACGGTTCTGAAACTTATGGGTATTTAATTCAACCGTGACTCTTTCCGCTTCACCATCTGCACCGGGGCATTCAATAATGCGAATATTTTTACCCAGCCCTAAATCAGACCAGAGTTGTTTTTCAAAGGTGTGGGGGTTGTTTTGAATTAAGTGATTGGCGCATTTTAAAATACGCGAAGTCGAGCGATAATTCTGCTCTAACTTAATTAATTTTAATTTTGGATAGTCTTCATTCAGCAACGCCAGATTTTCAGGGCGTGCACCACGCCATGAATAAACCGACTGATCATCATCGCCCACCGCTGTTAAACGACCGTGATTACTCAGCAATAATTTAACCAGCTGATACTGGCTGGCATTGGTGTCCTGATATTCATCCACCAGCAAATAGTGAATACGGTGTTGCCATTTTTCCAGCACCTCGGGATTGTTTTGAAACAACACCACTGGTTGCAAAATTAAATCGTCAAAGTCAAATGCGTTATAGGCTTTTAGTTGTCGCTGGTAACGCGCGTATAACATGGCATGTTTTATTTCTATATCATTTTCCGCATTAGCGATGGCCTGCTCCGGGGAAATAAAATCATTTTTCCAGCGCGAAATTGCCCAGCGTGCATCTTCCGCATCATCCACATTGCTGAGTGATTCGGATGCATACAGGCCTTTAATCAACACCAGGGTATCGGTGGAATCAAATACACTAAAGCCACTTTTATACCCCAGGTGTTTATGTTCGATACCGAGTATGCGCAGGCCTAAATTATGGAAAGTCGAGACAATCAGGCCACGGGTTTCGCCCTTGCCCAACAAACCCTTTACCCGCGCCTTCATTTCCCGGGCGGCTTTATTGGTAAAGGTGACCGCGGCGATATGAATCGGTTTAATGCCACAGTCACGAATTAAGTAGGCGATTTTCTGGGTAATCACCCGGGTTTTACCACTGCCCGCCCCCGCCAACACCAGCATTGGGCCGGAGATGTATTCTACAGCACTGCGTTGCTCGGTGTTTAAACCGGCTAAAGGATGGGTGTCTGAATTAAAATTTGAGTTCACGGATTATTTGGGCTTGCTTTATGAATTATGTAAAAACGACCTTTGCGGGTACACCTGATCGCGACCTGAAGATCGCTCCTGCATTTAGTGCGGGAGTTAGCATTAGCTAACGACGGGTATAGTTTATAGAATCGGCTAAAAAGTGATATAGCCCATCTGAATTATTTTCTTTTATGGTCAATCTGCTGGCTAACTGATAAACTTTAAGCTCATGAAAAGTAACAATAAATCAGGCATATTAGCCGGTGTAACGCAAAATCCGTCTAGCAATTGTGATGCGCGCCCCGAGCACACCGATATCAGCCTGATTGTGGTACACAATATCAGCCTGCCCCCTGGGGAATTTGGCGGGCCGTATATTTCTCAGCTATTTAAAAACCAGCTGAATCCGGATGAGCACCCCTATTTCGCAGATATTTATCAGCTCAGGGTGTCCTCACATCTGTTAATTCGCCGCGATGGGGAGGTTATTCAATATGTCCCCTTTGAAAAACGCGCCTGGCACGCGGGAGCATCCAGCTATTGTGGTACACATAACTGTAATGATTTCAGTATTGGCATTGAACTGGAGGGCGCGGATGAAACCCCTTATGAAGGCATTCAATATGAACAGCTTGCAAAACTGATTATTCAGCTACGGGAAAGCTACCCTGGCATCCATAAAGATGCTATAACCGGCCACAGCGATATTGCACCCGGGCGCAAAACCGACCCGGGCCCTGCATTTAACTGGGACCAGCTACATAAAATGATTAACCAACTACAGAAAGGTTAAAACCCACATGGCACTAATTTGTATTTTATTCGGTATTATTTTTGATCGCGTAAGCGATATTCTTGAAAATTTACGCAACTTTGACTGGTTTGATAGTTACACCCGCTGGGTACTCAAAACCCTGCCCGGCATCAGCTCACAGAATTTATCGTCTATTCTGATTTTGCTATTGCCGGTGATGCTGGTGGTGATGCTGTTACAAATCTGGTTTGATGGTCGTTTGCTGGGGCTGGTTGAGTTGTCATTTGGCCTGGTTATTTTTGCCTTCAGTTTGGGGCCCAAAGATCTTAACCGGCAAATCAACCGCTATTTAGAGGCCAGGGAAAGTGGTGATGAACAGGCCGCCCGTACTGAAGCCAGTGCAATAATGCAAAAAGAATCACCGGACAATCTGGACCAGCAAACCGTTGAAGTCATGCGCTCGGTACTGCATGAATCTAATGACCGGTTTTTTGCGGTGATTTTCTGGTTTGTTGTGCTTGGACCCTTCGGCGCAATGCTCTATCGCCTGACATCCCACACCATGCGCACCACTGGCAATGCCACACTGGCCAATGCGGCACGCCAGTTACAGGCCATCCTGGCCTGGGCACCCGCACATCTGGTGGCGATGGGTTACGCCATCACCGGTAATTACGAAGGTGCAAAAAAGGAATTTTATGGCAAAAACAAACAGGACGATTTATACGACTGTAACTACCACACACTGATTACCGCCGGCCAGGGAGCACTCTCAGACTGCACCCCCGGCGAAGAAACCGCCTGCATTCGCTCCGCCCGCGCACTGGTATTAAGAACCCTGGTGGTGTGGCTGGCGGTTATTTCAATATTAACGTTAATCGGCTGGATGTCATGAGCGCCCCCTCCATCACTACCCAGATAGACATCATTCGCCACGGCGAACCGGAGGGTGGACGACGCTACCGGGGTTCCAGTGTGGATGATCCCTTAAGTAAAATTGGCTGGCAGCAGATGTGGGACGCGGTGCCAGAAAAACCCCACTGGGAACATATCATCAGCTCGCCATTATCGCGCTGCCTGAAATTCAGCGAAGCGCTGGCGGACACCCTCCGTATTAATTTTTCAGTTGAAGATAATCTAAAAGAAATTGGCTTTGGCAGCTGGGAAGGCCGTACCCCGGAAGACATCAGAAATAATGAAGGGGATGCACTGGAAAATTTTTTATTAGACCCGGTAAACAATCGGCCCACTGGTGCCGAACCTCTGGATACTTTTGCACAACGGGTGTGGACAGTGTATGAAAATATTGCCAGCCAGTATCGGGGCCAGCATGTTTTAATTGTGGGCCACGCGGGGGTTATTCGCGCCATCACCAGCAAAACATTAGGCATGCCACTGGATGATGTTTATAGCTGCCTGAAAATTGAATATGCAGCCATTGCAACTACGCGGATTATTGACGGCAAAAAGCCGGTTTTGGTTTTAGGGCACCTCTAACCTGAGTTTTTTATTTTAAACAGAAAATTTTAGCACCGTGATTTTTATCGAAATATAAATCCGAACCAACCTATTCCCTGGTCAGCAGCACTTCCATTTCTGCTGCGGGTAAGGGCCGGCTAAACCAGAAACCCTGTATCGTATCGCAGCCATTGGCGCTTAAAAAATCCAGTTGCTCCTGTACCTCTACCCCTTCGGCAATAACATCCATATTTAAACCATGCGCCATGGCGATAATAGCTTTAACTAATGCCGCATCTTCTTTATCGATTTTTACATCGCGAATAAATGCCTGATCAATTTTAAGTGTATCAATCGGAAAACGCTTTAAATAACTTAACGAAGAATAGCCAGTACCAAAATCATCCAGAGATAAACTAACCCCCAGTGCTTTAATTTTTTTCAGCCTGGCATCCGCCACTTGCGGATCTAAAATTAATGCGCTTTCTGTTAATTCGATACACAGTTTTTCGGCGGGCATGCCGGTTTCTTTTAAAATAGACCCGATAAGATTCGATATTTTTTCATCTTTAAGCTGGCGAGGTGAAAGATTAACCGAAATTTTATTTATCTGGTAACCCTGTTTAATCCAGCGCGCACCCTGCTCACAGGCTTCCCGAAAAACCCACTCGCCTATCTGCATTATCATGCCGGTTTCTTCTGCCACGGGAATAAATTCACCCGGTGAAATAAAGCCTTTTTCCGGATGCTCCCAGCGAATCAGCGCTTCCATGCCCACCAGTTTTTCATGACCGACGCTCACCTGCGGCTGATAATATAAATGCAGCTCATTATGCTCAATAGCTTTATGTAAATTATTTTCTAATGACAGGCGCTCAAACGATGAGCGATTCATAGAATCTGCAAAAAACTGAAAATTATTTTTACCCTGGGCTTTTGCATGATACATGGCCGAGTCCGCATGCTTTAATAGCTCTTCAGCCACCGTGCCATCTTCCGGGTAAATCGCAATACCAATACTGGTGGATATGTGCACCTCTTCTCTGCCGAGTTTCATCGGCTGCCCAATGCTTTCAACAATGCGATCCGCAATACGGATAATCGCCTGCCGATTTTCAATATCATCGAGTAAAATAGTAAATTCGTCGCCACCGGAACGTGCAATAGAAGAGCCATCACCCTCGGCTTTAATGGCGACCGAATCGGTTTTGCGCACCGCTTCAATTAAACGTTGTGAGGTTATTTTTAATAATTCATCACCGGCGGAATGCCCCATGGAATCGTTAATTAATTTAAAGCGATCCAGGTCTAAAAACATAATGGCCAGAATTTTATTATTGCGCTGCGCCTGTGAAATGGCGTGACCCAGTCGATCTCTAAATAATCGACTATTGGGCAAAGCGGTAAGGCTGTCGTGATAGGCCAGAAATGCAATTTGATCGTCTGCCTGTTTACGCTCGGTAATGTCCCGTACCAATGCAATCACTTCCTGGGTTTTCACCGGCATCATACGCACTTCGTAATAGTAGATTTTTTTATCGTGATAAAGCACAAATTCAAAATGTTTCGGGGCAAGCTGCTCTAGTACCTGTTTGATTGAAAGCATAAACTTGTCAATCACTTCAATATTGAAAACCTCTTTTAAATGCTGATTAATTAAACGTTCACCGTTTAAATAATGGTGACTGCTTTGCCCCAACTTATAGGTAATAATTTTTCCGCTGGAATCAAAATGAAATAGCTGATCAGGAATTGCGCGAAATACCGCATTCATCTCTTCGTTGGCCAGCAACAACTCCCTGGCACTCTGGGTGAGTGACTGCTCCAGCTTGTGCTGATCTGTATCAAATTTTTGAAAATCTACATTAATCGCCGCTAAAAATTCCTTCCAGGGCGAGGATGCAATATCTACCGGCGGTAGATGTTTAAGTATTTGTTGTTTAAGTAGAGGGTTTAAGTTTGTATCAGCCATATAGTGGGGATTTTTTTATTGTTAGCCCAACTATAGTTTTAGCAGATTCTGGTGATTTTGCCGGAAAAATTAACGCCAATTTTGTCTGTAAATGCACGCATATTAAGCAAGTGGCCTGTCACAAGCGCCTGTGGGCCGCACACTATCGAGTCATCCGACTTTGGCATTTGCGTTTTCAGATGCAACACAGAACAATAAACCGTTTCCATTAAGTCCTGTAGAGTCGATCAGATAGAGTGGATCAGGCGCACGCATCCGCTGCGCTTGATCCAGCCTGTTTTTTAAGCCTTATTATAAATCTCCGCACCCTTGCCAATAAACTCAATGGCTTTTTCCTGCAGTCCCTGCTCTAGCGCAGCATCCTCAGAGATACCCTGCTGTTTGGCATAATCGCGCACATCCTGAGAAATTTTCATCGAGCAGAAATGCGGCCCACACATGGAACAGAAATGTGCCACTTTGGCGGATTCTTTGGGCAGGGTTTCATCATGATATTCACGGGCTCTTTCTGGATCGAGGCCCAGATTAAACTGATCTTCCCAACGGAATTCAAAACGCGCTTTGCTCATGGCGTTATCACGCACCTGTGCGCCGGGGTTGCCTTTGGCTAAATCTGCCGCATGCGCAGCGATTTTGTACGTGATGATGCCTTCGCGAACATCCGCTTTGTTGGGCAACCCTAAATGCTCTTTCGGCGTTACATAACACAGCATTGCACAACCGTACCAGCCGATATTAGCCGCCCCCAGTGCTGAGGTAATGTGATCATAACCCGGTGCAATGTCCGTGGTGAGCGGGCCTAATGTATAGAAAGGTGCTTCAAAACATTCCAGCAGTTCCTTGTCCATATTTTCTTTAATCATCTGCAATGGCACATGCCCCGGGCCTTCTATCATCACCTGCACATCGTGCTCCCAGGCAATTTTGGTTAACTCGCCGAGAGTTTCCAGCTCGCCGAACTGGGCCGCATCATTGGCATCTGCCAGTGAGCCGGGGCGCAGACCGTCGCCCAGTGAGAAGCTCACGTCATAGGCTTTCATGATTTCGCAGATATCTTCAAAATGCGTATACAGGAAATTTTCCTGATGATGCGCCAGACACCATTTCGCCATTATAGAACCGCCGCGGGACACGATGCCGGTGACACGCTCAGCCGTCATCGGCACATATTGCAAACGCACACCCGCGTGAATAGTGAAATAATCTACGCCCTGTTCCGCCTGTTCTATTAAGGTATCGCGGTAAATTTCCCAGGTTAAATCTTCAGATTTACCGTTCACTTTCTCCAGCGCCTGATAAATCGGCACCGTACCAATCGGCATCGGCGCATTACGCAAAATCCACTCACGGGTTTCATGAATATTTTTGCCGGTAGACAGGTCCATCAGAGTGTCACCCCCCCAGCGTGCAGACCAGGCCATCTTCTCCACTTCTTCTTCAATCGATGAAGTCACCGCGGAGTTGCCGATATTGGTGTTGACCTTCACCCTGAAATTACGCCCGATAATCATCGGCTCTACTTCCGGGTGGTTAATATTAGCGGGGATAATCGCCCGACCCGCCGCAACTTCACTGCGCACAAATTCCGCCGTCATTTCATCCGGCAGGTTCGCGCCGAAGCTTTCACCCGGGTGCTGCTTAAGTAATTTTTTATATTGCGGGTCTTTACGCAGCTCGGTTAATTTCTGATTTTCACGAATCGCCACATATTCCATTTCCGGGGTAATAATGCCCTGGCGTGCGTAGTACATCTGGCTCACATTTTTACCGGGCAGTGCGCGGCGCGGGTTGCTGATGTGCTCAAAGCGCAGGCTTGCCAGCGCCGAGTTATTCTGCCGTGCTGTGCCAAATTCTGAAGTGGGGCCGTCTAACAGCTCGGTGTCGTTACGTTCTTTAATCCAGTTGCCACGAACATCCGGCATACCCTTCATTAAATCCACCTCAACATCCGGGTCGGAAAATGCACCGGAAGTATCATAAACCGGCACCGGCGGGTTTACTTCAAAGCCCATGCTGTCAGGCGTATTGTCCTGATCAATCTCACGCATACCGACACGAATATCCGGGCGCGAACCGGTCACATAAACTTTGCGGGAATTTCTAAACGGGCGCGTTACATCTTCTGATAGTTTGGCGGTATTTTTGATAAATTCTTCTGGGATTGAACTTTTTGGGATAGAACTTTTTGGGATGGCGCTCATAGTCATTCCTCATAATGGCTGTAACGGTAATGAGGGGAAGGCGCACTTAAGGCAAAGCTTCCCTTCACCAATTAAATTGGGCCAGCATAGGCTGGATCAGGTTCTAAGGGTTTACCTCTAAAGTCGCTAGCACTGCTTACGCTTTAGATCATTCTCAAAATCATGCGCTACCAAAAAATCTAATGGCCGCATAAAATTCCCCTAGCTCGTGGGTGCTAAGTTTACCTGAGCAAGATGGTTAGGTATAGGGGTATCCAAGATAGTTGACAGGGGGTAGAATCAGCGCAAACAAAATAAAACTAATTACAGATATTATAAAGCCAGATATTATAAAGCCAGATATTATAAAACCAGATATTATAAAACTTTGGGGAACACACTTATGTCGTCACTACTGGAACAATGTCGTTATAACATGGTTGAACAACAGGTACGCCCCTGGGACGTACTGGATGACAAGGTTTTGCACACCCTGGAAACCATTCCCCGCGACGCCTATGTGCCCGCACAGTATTTAAACCTTTCTTATGCGGACAGTGCTATTCCCCTGAATGATTCGCAAAACATGATGCACCCGATTATTGAAGGGCGCATATTACAACTGCTCAATATTCAGCCGGAAGACGATGTGCTGGAAATTGGCACCGGCAGTGGCTACCTCACTGCCTGCCTGGCGCATTTAAGCTGCCTTGTGGAAAGTATTGAAATAGATGAAGCGCTGGCCAAACAGGCGGCACAAACGTTACTGGAACAGGGTGTGTTTAATGTCTCATTAAGCGTTGGCGATGGTATGGACACGTCAAGCATCAGTAAAAAATACAATGTGATTGTATTAACCGGCGCGGTGGCGCAAATTCCCCAGGCCTTTAAAGACGCATTAAACGACAATGGCAGAATGTTTGTAGTCACCGGCGAAGCACCGGCAATGACGGCACACCTTATTACCCGCCGTGGGGAAAATGAGTGGTCGGATAAAGTGATTTTTGAAACCGTTTTAAAGCCACTGATACACGCTGAGAAAAAAGCTGAATTTACATTTTAATTTTATACTGAAAGAACTTTTTGCGCTCCAGTACTAGCGGTTTTTAAACCACAGAAACGCTGACAGATGCACTCGCGACTGACGACGCAACGAGTTCGTTGCTTTACTAAAATTAAACACTCAAAACACCTGATTGAATAAATTTAAGTTAAATAAATTTAAGTTAAATAAATAAATTAAAAAGAAACATGATACATATGAAAAAAATAGCATTAAAACTCATCGCCTCCAGTTGCCTGTTAATAGGCCTTAATGCGCACGCGCAAACGGATGCTAACGCGTTAAACTTTACCCTTTTAAACTTTTCTGGGGCGCTTGATCTGGCAATCTTGCACGATCAGGATTTACAGGCGGCAGAGTTTGAATACCAGAGTGCGGTAGCGGGTCGCGGTATTAGTAAGGCGGCCTTGTTGCCGCAGTTAAATTTATCAGGTTCCACCACCTCTACCGACCAAGAGGCTATTTACGAAAACCCGGCTTTTACAGACGGGACAAGAACAATAGACACTACCCGTTACAACCTGACATTAACTCAGACTTTATACAACCACGGCATTTATAAAGCCTTGCAACAAACCGATATGACCATCGCTTCCTCACTCGCAAAAGTCGAAGCCGCCAGACAGGAATTAATCGTCCGACTCGCCAGTGCCTATTTTAATGTTTTAGGTGCACAGGATAATTTGAAATTTGCCCGTACTGAAAAAGAATCCATTGGCAAACAACTTGAACAGTCTAAAAAACGTTTTGAAGTGGGCTTAATTGCCATTACTGATGTAAAAGAAGCACAGGCCAGTTACGACACATCCGTTGCTCAGGAGATAGAAGCTGAAAATATTTTAGCGGCACAGTTTGAAGCTTTAGCGGTAATACTCGGCAGTTACACTTCAAACATTGCACCCATGCATGAAGACATTCCACTATTAATTCCTGAACCGGCCAATATGCTTAAGTGGACTGACAGTGCAGAATTGAATAACTTGTCGTTAAGAGCCGCACAATACAACTATAAAGCCGCTCAAAAAAGAGTCGACGCGGATTACGCTGAACACCTGCCCTATCTCGACCTGCAGGCGCAACATCAATACACAGATCAGGAAGGCGGCGCTTTTGGCTCTGAAATAACTGACACTACACTGTCGGTGCAACTCACTGTACCGATATATAGTGGTGGTGGTACAAGCGCCAAACACAGACAATCTGTTGCACTCAAAGAACAGGCGCGTTCATTAAAAGAAAAAGCCCATAGACAGGCCCTACAACAAACCCGCGATGCCTACTTAGGTGTCACATCAACCATTGCCCAGGTTCAGGCCCTGAAACAGGCACTGATTTCAAATCAGGCGGCACACGAAGCCACACAAGCAGGGTTTGAAGTAGGCACCCGAACAGCCATCGATGTTTTAACCACATTACGTGATGTGTTTGCTGCCGAGCGAGACTACGCCCGCGCCCGCTATAATTATGTTATTAACACATTACGTTTAAAGCAAGCGGCTGGCACACTGACAGTTGAAGACGGCAAAGCCATTAATATATTTATTCAGTAATCACATTATTTGCTTAACTTCGTTAGAAGTAACGTTAATGAAAAATAGACAACAATTCCGTCATACCTGCAAATGCCGCTATCCAGTGACTGTCAGTTTTCAAAGCCACTCGATTCCAGCCTTCGCTGGAATGACAAAAGCACAAATATACAATACTTTTTTAACCGACCTAATTGGCACTTACATTGATTAAAGCCGTAAACCCGCTCGAATATCTGGCTCCAAAATACTGGCCCACCTGGCTATTAATAGGCGTGATGCGCGTGGTGGTTTTTTTACCCCTTCCCGGCGTTGTATTCTGCGGCTCACTCCTCGGAAAACTACTTTACCTTGTCATGCCCTATCGACGTAAGATTGCGGAAATTAATTTACGCATCGCGTTTCCAGATGCGGATGATGCAAAAATAAATCACCTGGTTAAAATGTGTTTTAAAAACATGGCGGTGGGTGGTTTTGAACTGGGACTTAACTGGTGGTATAGCGATAAGCTGTTTAATCTATGTGAAATTGAGGGCAAAGAACACTTAATACCCCCCGCAATAAAAGACAATGAAAAACCCAAAGGCATCATTTTGTTAAGCGCCCACTTTACCTGCCTTGAAATTCCCGGCCCGACACTCATTCACTACCTGCCGATTCCATTTCAGGTTATGTATAAACACGCGCATAACAAACTGTTTGATGCCTTTATGCTGTACCACCGCAATCAACTTTATGAAGCGGTTGTCGATTATCACAAACCCATCGCCATGATACGCGGCTTAAAAAAAGGCAATGCCGCATGGTATGCGCCGGATCAGGATTTTCGCGGTAAGGATATGGTCTTTGCGCCGTTCTTTGGTGTGCAGGCGGGAACATTAACCGCACCGGCGCGTTTTTCTGAAATGACCGGTTCGCCGGTTGTGCCTTATTATATAAAACGCAATGCGGATAACCGGGGTTATAAACTGGTGATTCTGCCACCACTCAAAAATTTTCCAAGCGGTGATATTGATAAGGATGCGTTAATCATCAACCAGACACTGGAGTATTTAATATTACAAAACCCGGAACAGTATCTGTGGGTGCATAAGCGCTTTAAAAATCGACCGGAAGGTGAAGCGGCTATTTATCCACCTAAAAAATAAAGATGACGTTTTATAGAAGCCCGGGATAATTAACCGATTGAACAAATATCGTCACCCCAGCATGCTTCTGACTGGGATCCAGTGACTTTTATTTTAGGGATGCTCTGATTAAGTCTGATTATTTTAGACTGGCTAGAATAATCAGACTTAATCAGAGCATCCTTAGCTGGAACAAAGTCGCTGGATCCCCGATACAAACATTCGGGGATGACGATGTTTGTTGTTTATTCTGCCTGGTCTATTACTAAACAGGTGGAACACTTTTATACCTGACAGCAAATTTTAAATTTCATATCAGCTTTACTGTATAGTTTAAATTAATTTAAAAATATATCGAGACAACAACACCGTTATGACATATCGACTTCTAACAATTTTATTGTGGCCGGTATTTTTTTTGTACACCCTGAAAATATCACTGCGCGATAAATCATCCCGCTACTTTTTTCAACGCCTGGGGTTTTCCTATCCGACACAACCCACAAAAACATTCTGGATTCATTGCGCCTCGGTTGGCGAAGTTAACACCTATCTGCCACTCCACCATAAATTATTAGCGCATTTTTCTGACACACAATTTGTTATCACCACCAATACCGTCACCGGTGCCAGCACAGTTAACCGACAAAAACTTGAACGCACCCAACATTGTTTTCTGCCCATTGAATCCGCGTTCGCCATTAGGCGCTTCTTCAATGCCTGGCAACCCGAGCAATGCCTGATAATGGAAACTGAAATCTGGCCGCTGCTTTATAAAAGCTGTCATAACCATCACATTACCATTTCCATTATTAATGCCCGCTTATCCCACCGCACATTAAACACCAACAACTGGATAAAGTCCCTTTATAAAACAAGCCTTTTAAGTGTCGATAAAATTCTCTGCAAATCCAATAATGAATTAAATAACTTTAAACAACTGGGTGCTAAAGACGAACAGTTAATCGTTGCGGGAAACTTGAAATTCACATTTATAGAAAACCCGCAAAACTTAACACCTGTTGATATTAAAAACCGCAAATATATTATCGCCGCCTCGACCCACAACAACGAAGAAGAACAACTGGCAAAACTCTGGCCATCACTTAACACAGACCGCCTACTGGTCATTGTGCCAAGACATCCGAATCGCAGCAAAGCCATTCAAAAACAACTGGACGCGCTCGATGTAAATTATTCTGTTCGTAGCCAGCAGGGCAACATAAACGAAAACACGCAAATATACCTGTCCGATACACTGGGGGAGCTCCAGCAGTTTATGCAGGGTGCAGAACTGGTTTTTATCGGCGGTTCATTAATAGAACACGGCGGACAGAATATCCTCGAACCCTGCCGCATGGGTAAGCCAACCCTCTGTGGACCCCACATGTTTAACTTTAAAGATGAATTAGCACTACTACTTAAAAATAATGCCTGTGTACAGATAAACAATTTAGCAGAACTCGAAGCAGAAATTTCAGCCTATTTAAATAACCCCGAAAAACTTATCGCCATTGGCAACAATGCAAAAAGTGCATTACAAAAACAATCAACCATTCTAGACACCTATCTGTCATATCTAACATGAACCTCGCCCACAACATTGCCGACCTGAAAGGCCTCGGCCCAAAAAGCGCAACACAGTTAGCACAAATAGGCATTTTAACCGTCGAAGACATCATGCAAACCGATGCCTACGAAATATATGCCCGCTTTAAAAAGCACGGTTCCAATACCAGCCTGAATATGCTTTATGCCATAATGGGCGCACAGGAAAACATTCACTGGCAAAGTATCGCAAAAAATAGAAAAATGGAAATATTAATGCGACTGGACGACATGAACCATAAAAAAATCAACCATAAAAAAATCAACCAGAACCGCACAAGACTGACACCGAAATAATATACCGTTTTAAGGAAAAAAATGAATATCGAATACAAAACCAATGCACCCATAACCACCGAGCAATTTATAGAACTACTCAAACAATCAACACTGGGCGAACGCCGCCCAATTGACAATTACGAATGCATACAAGGCATGATAAAAAACAGTAACCTGCTAGTCAGCGCATGGCACAATGAAAAACTCATCGGCATTGCGCGCTCCGTCACCGACTTTCATTATGCCTGCTATCTCTCAGATTTAGCCGTTGACAAACAATACCAGAAAAAAGGCATAGGAAAAAAATGTCAAATGATAACGCAAAAGCAACTCGGCCCCGAATGCAAACTTATTGTCATTGCGGCACCGGCAGCCAATACCTATTATGAGAACATCGGTTTCACTAAAAACGAAAGATGCTGGGTGCTGAATAGAAACGACTCCATTAAATAATCCGTGGTTTTTCACACTTTAGTTTTTGCAGCCCGCTCATATTATAAATTAAACGATTAATAAATGATTCAGCGTCCAGCACATCGGGATGCACCCGATAAACTCCTTTGCTAATACGAAATAAATATTTAATGCACGTCATACTTTCCCGCCCCGGTTCAATAGTAGCGGCGGATAAAAAAGAATTAATGTAATCGGTTTTAATATCATAGGAAACCGATTTGAATTATTTCAGGGTAAACACAACCCCCTGATCTTCAGCCGAACCCAACTAGATATTATACGTCGTCAAACGTGAAGAATGTATGGTCTATTTAAATAAATCACCGATATCACAGCCTAAGCTTTTGGTGATTTGATTCAATGTTTTAAGAGTTGTATTTTGAGAGATACTTTCTAAACGATTCAATGTTGCGCGACTGATACCTAATTTCCGTGCAAAAGCGCCTTGAGTTTGCTCTCCTCGCAAGGCTCTTAAGTTTTTGGCTAATTTCGCTGCTAATGTCATAGTGTGTATATTGAGCGCATCAAGTGTTCACTTGTGAACTATCTTATGTTACAGTCATGTTCACATGTGAACATTTTCTAGGCATTAGCTATGGGCAAATTTAAGGCAAAAACAAAAGGTAAGAACCTCTTGCTGTCGCAAGCGCTTCTCAACTACTACGATGAATTTGCAAATTTTAACGAAGATTGTGCTTTTCTTTGTGATGCATTTGCCTGTCTGGCAGATAATTATGAAGTCCTTGATGAATATTCTATCCATGGCTTAGCGCGTAATGCGCATTGGCTAAAACAGCGAACCAAGGAACTTAAAGAGAGGCTAAAGCAAATAAGGACATTAGATTCCACATACTAATGAGATGAAAACAAAGAATACCGTCTAATTTTTTATGCGATAATACAGGCATGAAATATGATGCTAGAAAATTGACCACAGATGAGCAAGCCTTGCTGAGACGACTCGCCGTTCAACGCGTATTGGATGGCGAATCGCCCATAAATGTAACTCGTAGTTATGGCTTAGGTGAAAAAACTATTTTCAAATGGGTGAAGATAGCAAAGGAAAAAGGTTTAAATGCGCTTGCACCTAAACTGAGACCGGGTAGAGGCCAAACATTGACAGAGTTTCAAGCTCAAGAAGTTAAACGCTGGATACTCAGCGGCGATCCAGGACAGTACGGTTTTGACTTTGGATTATGGACAAGACAAATTGCCCTCTGTGTCAGGATAGTTGTCGCCCTTTTTAAAAATCATTAGACAGAGGGCATAGTGAGTGAAGAATGACACATTGTTCAAAAGAACAAAGAGAAGCCATCGTTAATCAATATCTTAATAGTGG
>Ga0316209_1000519_pt1 | contig 65588 bp, 51 predicted proteins | sample 6monopyrite_MG_FD_204945 | JGI IMG/M metagenome (GOLD analysis project Ga0316209, IMG submission 204945) | Microbial mat bacterial communities from mineral coupon in-situ incubated in ocean water Damariscotta River, Maine, United States -... | ecosystem: Environmental > Aquatic > Marine >... | reverse complement strand
GTGTCTCTGCCGTGCAAAATTACCGTTGCACCGACACGGGCGTATTCCAGAGCAGCGGCTTTGCCGATGCCATCGCTTGCGCCCGTAATCAAAATAACACGATCCTTGAGCAGGTTTTCAGGAGCCTGGTATTTAAACATGAAATATCCGTAGTTAAGTTGCTAGAAATCTGATTATTAATTTTAGCAGTCCTGCAGACAAAAGGCGCGTTCAATTTTTTACGAATCGGCCAGTAAAAAGCGTCAAAATCTAGTTATTTGCTCTTGGCGGATTAAGTGGTAAGCTTTTAAGTATAATAAAAACTGGGATCGCCTGGAGGGTACACCTTGATAAAGGTAATGATAGTTGACGATCATGATCTAATCAGAAGCGGTATTAGCCGTTTATTGGCAGATCAAGACAAAATTAAAGTCGTTGGTGAAGCTTGCAGCGGTGAAGACGCTGTCGCCAAAGCGCGCGGGTTAAGGCCGGATGTTGTTTTGATGGACGCCAATATGCCTGGCATTGGCGGACTGGAAGCGACTCGACGATTACTGCGTTTTGACCCCGACGTTAAAGTAATTGCAGTAACCGTTCATGGCGACGAGCCCTATCCGACCCGATTTATGCAAGCGGGTGCCGCCGGTTATGTAACTAAGGGGGCAGACATTCAGGAAATGGTAATTGCGATCCGGCAAGTAGCCAGTGGTAAGCGCTACCTCACCCCAGAGATTGCACAACAGATGGCGCTTAAAGCGGTTAATCCTGAAGAGGAGAGCCCTTTTGACGGACTTTCCGATCGCGAAATGCAGGTGATGTTGATGATCACAAAAGGTCAGAAAGTACAGGACATTTCCGAGCAGCTTTTTTTAAGCCCTAAGACAGTCAATAGCTATCGTTATCGATTGTTTGAGAAATTGAAGATAGAAAATGACGTTGAACTGACGCACATGGCGCTACGGCACGGAGTAATCGAAGCGGATAAGTTTTGATTAGTGTTTGTGATAGCTTGTCCGGGAAACTTGTTCTGCTAGCTTCATCTATAGTAGCTTTATAGTAGCTTTATAGTAGCTTCGTCAATTTTTCACCCGTTATCAAAAATAAATGTTTAGCCTGCTTGTGACTGTTATCCTTATATTGTTATAGCTGCGTCAATGGAATATCCTTCGATCGTGAAAGAGCAACCCGCCATTTATTCCAAGCCATTCGATTTCAAATCCTTCCTCAAGACATTAACCGCTCGTCCCGGAATTTATCAGATGATCAACGAGACGGGCGAGATTATCTATGTTGGTAAAGCGAAAAACCTGAGAAACAGGGTCTCCAGTTACTTCCAAAAACAGGACCACAGCGCCAAGACCAAAGTTATGGTGTCATTGATCCGCCATATAGAGATTGTGATCACGCAAAGTGAAAATGAAGCGTTGATCCTGGAAAATCAGTTTATAAAAAAATATCGACCACGCTACAACGTCGTGTTCAGGGATGACAAAAGCTACCCCTATATATTTCTTTCCAGAGAGGATTATCCAAGATTGAGTATTCACCGCGGAAAACAAAGAAAAGCGGGCGATTATTTTGGTCCGTTTACCGGCTCCGCCTCGGCGCGTTACAGCGTCTCGTTGATGCAAAAATTATTTCAGATCCGTCAATGTGAAAATAGTGTATTTAAACACCGCTCGAGACCCTGTTTGCAATACCAGATCAAGCGTTGCAGTGGATCTTGCGTGGGCAAAATCAGTCAGCAGCAATACCTGGAAGATGTTCAGCTGGTGCGTCTGTTTTATCAAGGCAAGAATGAGTCGGTAATCGGGCAGCTGAGTCAACGAATGCAGACAGCTTCGGATGCCCTTGATTTTGAAAGGGCGGCTCAGCTGCGCGATCAGATAGTTCAGTTAAGAAGGGTGCTGGAAAAGCAGGCCGTACATTCAAGCGAGGTTAACGTCGATATAGTCGCGGCTGATCGCGTCGAAAAAATCAGCGCCATTTTCGTATTGCACATTCGCAAAGGGATGGTGCAGGGAAGTCGCGGTTTTTTTCCGAAAGTGCCCGCGGATACTTCGGTTGAAGAAGTAATCGAGTCATTTCTTGGTCACTATTATGTGAATCAAAATAATGAGTTGCCACGTGAAATTGTGACCAGCCATCCGCTCTCGCAATCTAAAGATCTGGCGCGACTGCTCGGTGAGTCACGCTCCACTAATGTCAGGTTGGTGCATCAGGTTAAGACAAGCCGCTCGGCCTGGTTGGAAATGGCCAACCGCAATCTTAAGGAGTCAATCATCAGCAAGCTGGCGAGCCAGAGTCATAGCCATAAGCGGCTGCAAAGTTTGATGAATGAGCTGGCTCTCGACCGTCTTCCGTATCGTATGGAGTGTTTTGATATCAGTCATTTTCAGGGGGAACAGACGGTCGCTTCCTGTGTTGTGTTTGAGCAGGGCGTTGCCAAAAAAAGCGATTACCGGCGTTTTAATATCACTGATGTTAAAGCCGGAGACGATTACGCGGCTATAGAGCAAGCGGTACGGCGGCGCTTTAAGCGACTGGTCAAAGAAGATGCCAGATTGCCCGATTTATTAATAATCGATGGGGGCAAAGGCCAGCTTAATCAGGCGCAAAAAGTGCTGGACGACCTCGAGTTGTCGCAAGTGACATTAATCAGCGTAGCCAAAGGCAGCGACAGAAAAGTCGGTATGGAGCAAATCTTTTTCCCATCTGAGGCTATCGCACGCAGGCTGGAAGAAGACTCGCCAGGTTTGCACCTGATTCAGGCGATCAGGGACGAGGCTCACCGTTTTGCGATCACCGGACATCGGGGTAAACGAGATAAACAACGAAAGACCTCGGTGCTTGAGGGCATCGCAGGTGTCGGCGCCAAGCGCAGAAAAGCCATTATTCAGCACTTTGGCGGGTTGCAGGAAGTCAAGCGCGCCGGGGTAAATGACCTGAAAGGAGTTGAAGGCATCAGCCAGCAATTGGCGCAGGTGATTTACGATCATTTGCATTAACTTCTTCTGTGTCGCTCAAATTGGGCTGGTAATGCATCTTTCTGATCGTTGACCAAGTGCAATGACCGAAATTAAAGATGACTTCTATCCTGTGGGTGATAAAATGACTCCGATAAAAAATCCACTAAAGTAGCCGGATGAACATAGCCAACCTTCTTACCTCGTTTAGAATTATCTGCATTCCTTTGCTGGTTTTCTTTTTCTACCTGCCCGCCAGCTGGGGACAGACGACTGCGGCACTTATTTTTGCAGTGGTGGGCTGGACCGACTGGTTCGACGGCTGGGTTGCGCGAAAATTCGACATGCAGTCACCGCTGGGTGAGTTTCTGGATCCGGTGGCAGACAAACTCATGGTCGCGGCTTCTCTGGTGCTTCTGGTCGAGCAACACGCAACCATCTGGATAGCTGCGCCCGCGCTGGTCATTATCAGCCGGGAGATCACCGTGTCTGCGTTACGCGAGTGGATGGCTGAATACGGTGAACGTTCCGCGATCAAAGTGGTGTTTATCGCCAAATTAAAAACTCTGATGCAGCTATCGGCAATATTTTTTCTGCTATTGGCGGGAAAAGAGGATGGGATTAACTCGATCTGGGAACATAGTCAGCTCTACTTATGGGGCTACGTGTTTCTTTATATTGCGGTGGCGCTGACGCTCTGGTCGATGGTAATTTACCTGAAAGTAACCTGGCCACTTTTGGCTAATGCCAAGTACGATAAACAGGCAGATTTAGAGGATAATTGAGCAGTAAATAGACGTACTTTAAGAGAGAGTAAAAAGTTTGGGAAGTTGCCGTGAACAGGCTTGACACAACCTAATCTTGCTGTAAAATGCCTCTCCACTTGAAGCGGGAATAGCTCAGCTGGTAGAGCACGACCTTGCCAAGGTCGGGGTCGCGAGTTCGAATCTCGTTTCCCGCTCCAAATTTTAAAACCTCGGTAGCAATTGAAAGTTTCCGGGGTTTTTTAATATCAGGCTTCAAGTTTTCATCCAAAAACCATTAAAAATGGTAGCCTGTTTTGTAAGGCTGAGTGGCAGAGTGGCCATGCAGCGGACTGCAACTCCGTGTACGCCGGTTCGATTCCGACCTCAGCCTCCAAATAATGCCCCCAATGCCCGGGTGGCGAAATCGGTAGACGACGTGCAGGACGCACAAGTGTCTCGGTAGATAGGGACGTCGATAGAGACCGACGTGCAGGACGCACAAGTGTAGCGAAGGACAGGAGTCCGAGAGCGACCGCAAGGGACTTGCAAACAAGACCAGATATACTGGCAAGAAATAAGTTAATAATGCCCCCAATGCCCGGGTGGCGAAATTGGTAGACGCAAGGGACTTAAAATCCCTCGGAGGAAACTCCGTGCCGGTTCGATTCCGGCCCCGGGCACCATTGGTAAGAGAATGATCTCTGACCTACTCTAGCGGGAATAGCTCAGCTGGTAGAGCACGACCTTGCCAAGGTCGGGGTCGCGAGTTCGAATCTCGTTTCCCGCTCCAATCATACTTCTTTCACATGGGTTCGCATCAAAAAATAACCTGGACGATCCGCTTTGTTTGAACGCATCAATGGGGATCACTTGTCCGCTATTGTAAACTCAGCTTTAACAATCCCTTTTTTCTTCCAGCCGCGTAATAACCCCGACCAAAGATTACCTCTTAAATTAGAACTCTCTGATAATCGTTCGGCATTCCAGCTACGGTTTTCGATTGAACCATCGACTTTATGCAGTTTTACGGTGGCCTTTTTTTGTTTGAGCAAGCGCCGCTTAAATTGCTCTTCGTCCTCTGGGTTAAAAATTAGTTCAGGCTTTTGGGATGCTTCGGATGAAACAGTTTTTTCTATTCCGTCGCACTTATCCAATAAGCGTTCAATTAACGCCGCAGGCGTATCAAAACCCACCGCGAAGGATTCTAATCGTTCGTACAAGTCATCAGATAGTCGTATTACCGGGCACATAACAGTCTCCTTTTTGTGCGTGACAATATGGTAACATTGTAACCATGCGCTCTAGGTGTGTCAATTACTGTTGGTGATCTGACTGGCGTATTTAGTTTTATTTGACCAGAAGACAACTTTAGCGGTTACGATGAGACTGGATTGATAAGTTTGGATAATAAGTAGCATGGTTAAGCTTATGCGATGAATCCGGGTTCGGTATCTTTTTGACTTTAATTGCCTGAGTGGGTTTTTAAGCGTTACAAGATAGTTCCAGATAATGGTTTACAGTCATTTCCAACCTCGCTATGATTTTGCGCCACACACTCGATACAAATTCTGATTTTTTAATTCAAAGCCCAATCTTCTGAGAAAATATTATGTCTGAAATTTTACTTCTTGGCGCCGGATTCGTTACGGGACCACTGGTCGACTACCTTCATTCAAAAAAACATCACATCACCATTGGCTCACAATATCTGTACGAAGCGGAGGAATTGGTCGCTGGTCGTGACAACCTAACGCCTATTCAGGTTGATGTAACTAACCAGGACTCATTACGCGAACTGATTAAAAAATCTGATTTGGTTATTTCTTTTGTACCTTTTCAGTTTCATGTTTCGGTGGCCAGGTTGTGTATCGAGCAAAAGCGTTCAATGGTAACCGCCAGCTACACTCACGCAGATATGTGGGCGTTGGATGAGCAGGCCAAAAAAGCGGGGATAACCTTGCTAAATGAAATCGGCGTTGATCCGGGCATTGATCATATGACCGCGATGCAGTTGATTGATGAGGCGCACCGTGAAGGGCTAAAAGTCGAGTCGCTGGTTTCCTGGTGTGGTGGTATTCCAGCGCCAGAAGCGAACGACAACCCGTTGGGGTATAAGTTTTCCTGGTCGCCAATGGCTGTGTTATCGGCGGTTTCCAACGATGCTCGCTATCTGAGTCGTGGCGAGGTCAAATCTATTCCGGGTGAGTCCCTGCTTGCCAGCATGCGTGATGTTACTTTAAGTGAAGATATGGAGCTGCGGGGTTATGCCAACCGAGACTCAATGAGTTATAAAGAGGAATATTCCATTCCCGAAGTTAAAACATTGCTGCGGGGAACCCTGCGCTATCCGGGTTTTGGTGAGATCATCGGCACGGCCAGAAAAATTGGTCTGCTTTGTGATAAGGCATTTTCGCAACCTGCGCCAGAAACCTGGTCAGGGATAATGAGTCGACTTAATATTACGGACATAGCACGGCTTGCAACCGTCGCCAGCTGCCGGGAAAGCGTGGCGGAAGCATTTCAGTGGTTGGGTTGTTTTTCCAATCGGCAGGTAAAAGCCGATTCGCCGATTGCGGCCTTTTGCGACTTGCTCACCGGTAAACTTAAATATGAAGACGGTGAGCAGGACATGATCGTGATGCAACACCGGATGGTGTTTGTTGATGAAGCGGGCACAAAAACTTTTCATCGTTCAACGTTGATAGAAAAGGGCGACAAAGGCGGTTACTCGGCGATGGCAAAAACCGTAGGCTATCCGGCCGCCATTGCCGCCGACATGATCTTGTCAGGAAAAATATCGCGTAAAGGCGTCTGTATCCCGGTTAGCCAGGATCTTTACGAGCCTGTACTTGCTGAGTTGAAAAACTTGAACATTGAGATGACCGAGCAGATTGTCAAAGATCAAAGCGAGGCAAGTTTTCTTAACCATTTATAAACTGAGTACACGGGGCGTATTGCGCTTGTGCCTCGCGCTTTCCCGGCCCGGCTAAAAACCGAATCGGATTTTGGCATGAAGCTGGTGCTGTTTAGCAGCTTTCTATCAAACGCATAGGTCAATAGATATATTAAATATCACCAATTGATAGCGTCAATTTGGCAGAGTTGCTGTTTGCGCGTATCTTAAGGCTTCCTAAACATTGTCATGGCTGGCGTGATCAATTTAACCTTTTTAGGTATTGCAAACGACCTGCCAATTTTAGATAAATTTAATCTCAGGAGAATATTATGGGCGTTTTAGTTGGCCGTCAGGCACCGGATTTTACTGCAGCAGCCGTTCTTGGAAATGGTGAAATTGTAAACGATTTTAATTTGAAGGAAGCAACAAAAGGCAAGAAGGTCGTTCTGTTTTTTTACCCGCTCGATTTCACATTCGTTTGCCCGTCAGAGTTAATCGCATTTGACCATCGGCTGAAGGAATTCAAAGAGAGGGGAGTAGAAGTGGTCGGCGTTTCAATCGATTCGCACTTTAGTCATAACGCCTGGAGAAATACGGCCATTAATGATGGTGGTATCGGCCCGGTTGGTTATCCGCTGGTTGCCGATATTAAGCACGAGATCTGCAAGGCCTACGACATAGAGCATCCCGATGCTGGCGTCGCTTTTAGAGCTTCTTTCTTGATCGACGAAGATAATCTGGTACGACACCAGGTTGTAAACGATTTGCCGCTGGGTCGAAATATTGACGAAATGCTGCGCATGGTTGACGCACTTAAGTTTAATCAGGAGCACGGTGAAGTTTGTCCTGCAGGCTGGAAAGAAGGTGACAAAGGAATGCAGGCATCAACTGAAGGTGTAGCCAAGTACCTCTCCGAAGAAGCCGATAATCTGTAAGATTTTTTTAGTTCGCATCTTGTAAAAAGCCAGATTGATATCTGGCTTTTTTTTTGCCCTTATTCTAAGAGCTTCGCCTCTGTCCTAAGTACAAGTTCACAAATCTTGAAGGTCTCTCTGGCGGGGCGCATAAATTATGCTAGATTGGAAGGTCGTCTACCGAGTAGATAGGCTCGTTTAAACGCCAGTCGCTTGGCAAATTAGCCTTTTGCGCCAGTGAATTACATTTTGGTGGCAGACTTGAATGCGCCTGATTGGGGAGAGCTATGAATTTGTTAAATCTGAGTAAACAAACTATCAAGAAGCTGTTAACGCTGCCGGTGCTTTTGGCAATTTCACCAAGCTATGCTGCGGTTCCAGCGGAAGTTCAATCCGTTTTTATGAATAATAGCTGCCTGGTTTGTCACGGCGCGACTAATCCCTCTGGTGGTCTCTCGTTAGCTGATGCTGACACCTCGGATGCCCAGTTGGTCAATATTGGCGCGAGTTGTGATGGCGGTCAAATGCGCGTTATTCCGGGAGAGCCGGAAGACTCAGTGTTGTATAACAAAATTACTCTCGCCAATCCCGGTTGCGGTGGCCCCATGCCACCTAACGCGCCACAAATCAGCGCTGGCGATATCACCACCATTTACGACTGGATTGTGTCTATTGGACCTGCAGGCGAATTTGGCTTGCTTCAAATGGACAGTACAAGTGTAACCGTTGATGAGAGCATGGACAGTGTTTCAGTGACAGTTGTTCGCCTTCTAGGCCAGCAAGAAACTATCAGCGTTGACTATTCTGTCGCTACAATCGCGAATGATAGCGCGACTTCACCGGATGATTTTATCGCGGCGACTGGCACGCTGAGTTTTGACCCCAACGAGGCATCGAAAACCATTGTGGTTGACCTGGTCAACGACACAATTTTTGAGGGCTCTGAAGTTTTCTCAGTGACCCTGTCGAGTGTGAGTGGTGGCGCGGTGCTCGGGATGAACGCTCAAACTAAAGTGACAATTGTCGACGACGAGTTTGCGGACGAGCCGGGAACTTTCTTTTTTGATCGGGTTAATTATTCCGCTGACGAAGGCGAAACTGAATTGTCATTGACTGTGTTACGATCTTTTGGCGCGGCGGGCCAGGTCACGGTAGATTTGAACAGTGTCAACGGCACTGCGTTGAGCGGAATGGATTTTGATAGCATCGATCTGACACTGGTTTTCGCAGAAGGCGAACGAAGTATGGTCGTTTCAATTAATGTCATTGACGATCAGGAAATTGAGGGAGACGAAGTTTTCAATATGGTGTTGTCAAATCCGACTGAAGGAGCACAAATAGCGGCGACTAATACGGTGCCTTTTTCGATCATTGACAATGATACTGATGGCGGTGATGCCGGTGATGCCGGTGATGGCGGTGATGGCGGTGATGGCGGTGATGGCGGCGGAGAGATCATCGAAGGAGAGGAAGCGCCATTTGAAGCTGCGGGCAGTATGTTTTCGCTCCTTTTTTATCTATTACTTTTAGCTGTATTTCCATTGTTATATAAGCGGTAATTCGAAAAATAACCGCTTATATTACTAGCTCCGGTTAACAAGCATGTACTAAAGTACAGAATGCTAGCTTCTCGATTGCTCTTAGGAAATTACCCTAAAAATAGTTTGGTCTAGCCCCCAGCTTTTTTCTTTTTGGCTAGCGGTGATTCCCCACACCTTTTTCATATTGACAGTACTCGGCTCTTCTGCTTCACTTCATGTTGTAGCAAACGAACAGAATCTACCTTATTTCGACTTGTAGACTCTGCAAGCACAAAAATCAATCAATTCGAGCTAAACCTGTGCAAAATTCAGATCTAATTCTTCAAGGTGTTCAGCTGATGCTGATTGGCATGGGCATGGTGTTTGTGTTTTTGTCAATTTTGGTGGTGGTAACGAGCTTGATGCAAAAGCTGTTATTGCAACAGGATATTGAAGATACAATAGCTGGCAATGGATCGCATCCGAATGACGAGGAAGTGGCGGCCATTTCAATCGCGATCCATCAATTTAGAAATAAAAAATCTCAAGAATAAGGAATAACAATGGCTAACAAGCTGGGTATAACCGAACTGGTTTTGCGCGATGGTCATCAATCTCTGTTTGCGACCCGAATGCGGATTGACGATATGCTACCTATCGCGCAAAAGCTGGATCAAATGGGGTATTGGTCAATCGAAACCTGGGGCGGCGCGACCTTTGATTCGTGTATACGATTTCTGGGGGAAGACCCGTGGGAAAGGCTGCGGCGTCTAAAAGCGGCCATGCCAAATACGCCACAACAAATGTTGTTCCGCGCGCAGAATATTCTGGGTTATCGGCATTATGCGGACGATGTTGTTGAGGCTTTTGTCGAGCGGGCTGCGGCCAATGGCATGGACGTTTTTCGGATTTTCGACGCGATGAACGACATGCGTAATCTGCAGACGGCGGTTAAGGCCACCATAAAAACTGGCAAACACGCACAGGGAACCATGTCGTACACAGTGAGTCCGGTGCATACCATCGATATGTGGCTGGACATGGCTAAAGAGCTTGAAGATCTGGGTGTCCATTCCATTTGCATTAAGGATATGGCCGGATTGCTAAAACCTTATGTCGCGGAAGAGCTGGTGTGCAGACTAAAAGAAACCGTTTCGGTGCCGCTGGCGTTACATGCGCACGCGACAACCGGGTTGAGTACAGCCACAATTACCAAAGCAGTTGAATCCGGGATCGATACCGTTGATGCCAGCATCTCTTCAATGAGTATGACTTACGGCCATTCTGCTACCGAATCTGTCGTTTCCATTTTTCAGGGCCACAAAAGAGACACCCAACTCGACCTGGGGAAGCTGGAGGCCGTTTCCGCTTACTTCAGAAAGGTCAGGTCAAAATACGCGCAATGGGAAGGTAGCCTTAAAGGGGTCGATTCGCGAATTCTCGTCTCCCAGGTGCCCGGAGGAATGCTCACCAATATGGAAAACCAGCTTAAAGAGCAGGGTGCAGGCGACCGACTGGACGAGGTGTTGCAGGAAATTCCGCGGGTAAGAAAAGATCTGGGTTATATCCCGCTGGTAACGCCGACCTCACAAATTGTAGGGACTCAGGCGGTTCTCAATGTTCTTACAGGTGAGCGTTATCGTTCGATAAGCAAAGAAACTGCGGGCGTGCTCAAAGGCGAATATGGCGCGACACCGGCGCCGGTAGATCAGCAACTGCAGAAAAAAGTTCTGGGTGGTGCGCAAGCTATTACTTGCCGACCCGCCGACCTGTTGGACGCTGAGTTAAACAGACTGTCCCTATCGTTAAGGCAAATAGCCAAAGACGAGAATTTCTCTCTGGCTGAAAATGAAGTCGAAGATGTATTAACTTACGCATTGTTTCCGCAGATAGGCGTCAAATTTCTCAAAAACCGTGGTGATGCCAGTGCGTTTGAAGCGGCTCCCACTGACGCCGTCTCGAGTGATAAGGCACATTCTGTCAACCAATCACAACAGACCGCCAGCGTAACAGAAGCGACTGAAAATTCTGGTGCTTGCGAAAGCTATCAGGTCAGAATCAATGGAAAAACCTACCAGGTCGAAGTGTCTGGCGAAGGAAATATTTCAAGTATTGGTACCACTTCGCAGGTAAAACAAGAACCAGCACATAGCGAGGAAGTGCCGAGCCAGGCTGATGTCATTATCCAGGCACCACTCGCCGGCAATCTATTTAAAGTATTAGTCGAGCCCGGTCACGTGGTTGTCGAAGGCGATGTTGTTATTATTCTGGAAGCGATGAAGATGGAAACGGAAGTTCGTACCAGCGTAGGTGGTACAGTGCAGGATATCTTCAAGAAGGAAGGCGACGCAGTTAGCGTAAACGAAAGTTTGATTCGTCTGAGCTGAGTCGACTGTCGCTAAAGAGAGATTAATTCCGTTTGGATTGACTGAGCAATAGTCTGCGCTATCAATAAGTGCGCGCGTCGAAACTAAAACAAGAATAGAGAAAATTAATGTCAGAAGGATTTTTGCAGCTCTGGTTGAGTACCGGAATAGCCACCATAAGCCTGCCACAGGCGGCAATGGCCCTGGTCGGGGGCGTGTTACTCTATCTGGCCATAGCCAAAGAGTTTGAACCCTTATTGTTATTGCCCATCGGATTTGGCGCGATTCTTAGTAACATTCCAATCGCGGGCATTAGTGAGACCGGCGGCATTTTGTATTATGTGTATAAAGTCGGTATTGATACCGGCGTTTTCCCGCTGATCATTTTTATGGGGGTTGGCGCTATGACCGATTTTGGAGCCTTAATTGCCAACCCTAAGACCTTGTTTCTGGGCGCCGCCGCGCAATTTGGGATTTTTGCAACCTTGTTGGGCGCGCTCGCGCTTAATGGCCTTCCGGGTATCGAATGGTCACTCTCGGATGCGTCAGCTATCGCCATCATCGGCGGCGCGGATGGGCCCACGGCAATTTTCCTTGCAAGCCGTCTCGCGCCGGATCTGCTGGGCGCTATCGCGGTAGCTGCTTATTCCTACATGGCGCTTGTGCCTATTATCCAGCCGCCCATTATGCGGTTGCTGACCACGGAAAAAGAGCGGTCAATTAAAATGACGCAGCTGCGGCATGTTTCGCAGCGGGAAAAAATTACCTTTCCACTTTTGATTTTAGCCTTATGTATCTTGTTATTGCCTTCGGCGGCGCCATTGATTGGTATGTTTTGTTTCGGAAACTTAATGAAGGAAAGTGGCGTGGTCAACCGCTTGTCTGAAACAACTCAAAATGCGCTGATTAACATCACCACTATTTTCCTTGGTCTTGGCGTGGGTTCGAAACTGTCAGCGGATAAATTTTTAAATTGGGAAACCATAGGGATATTGCTACTGGGCGCAGTTGCCTTTTCAATTGGTACCGCCAGTGGTGTACTGATGGCCAAACTGATGTCACGCCTGAGCAAAGTGCCTATTAATCCCCTGATTGGCGCAGCGGGCGTCTCCGCCGTCCCTATGGCTGCGCGAGTAGTCAACAAGGTTGGGCTTGAGGCCAACCCACATAATTTCCTGCTGATGCACGCGATGGGGCCGAATGTGGCCGGTGTGATTGGATCGGCAGTGGCGGCAGGTGTTTTGTTGGCGTTGGCGGGCTAATCGCGCTCAGGTCAATAATCTTCATCGGATAAAATCCTTGCTCGGCGCTTCTACTTTCAATCTGGATTAATCAGAACACTCGACATTTCAGAATATTGTCTATACTTAAAGCGAATTTTCTTTCAGGCAGATATTAAAATGACACTCAGGTTTCCAGAAGACCCGCTCTATCAGTTGCTACGTGATGAAAAAGTAGAAGAATTCAATCAGCGGCGCGCTGGGCAAACGTCAGTAGATTTTCATGATTGTGATTTTCGAGGGCTGGATCTGAAAGGCTTGAACGCCGAAGGTATTGATTTTTCCGGAAGCTATTTTCGCGCAGCCGACCTCAGGGGAATCGATTTCAGCAACAGCAAGCTGCACGGCGTTAGTATTGCCGCAGCGCAGATCTCCGGTTGTCTGTTCCCGGTTAATATCGATGCGACCGAAATCTTTATGTCGGTTGAAAAAGGTATGCGCATGCGCGCCCGATAAGCCTGCAATTTCTGTCACAGCCCTTCAATAGCTATTTTTTTGCTGATTCGTTTATAATGCCCTGAATAATTATTAAAAACATTCACACTAAGGGGCAATCGTTTGGAATCATTAACTCAGTTTATCCATTTTCTGGATTCATTTCTTGGCAGCGCCTGGTACTTTCCTTACTTACTGATTGGTACCGGTATCGTTTTTACAATTTATCTTGGATTCCCGCAGATCCGCTACTTTTCTCACGCCACCCGAATTTTGAGGGGAAAATACGCCAAGAAAGGCGCGCCGGGTGATACCAGTCACTTTCAGGCACTTTCTACTGCACTCTCTGGCACCGTGGGCACCGGAAATATTGGTGGTGTTGCCCTGGCCATCTATTTTGGCGGCCCGGCAGCCTTGTTCTGGATGTGGGTCACCGCTTTTTTTGGCATGACCACTAAATTTGTCGAGGTTACACTGTCTCACAAATACCGTGAAAAAACCGCCGATGGCACTATGGCCGGTGGGCCCATGTACTACATGGAGAAAAAGCTCAATTTAAAGTGGTTAGCAGTTATTTTTGCCACCGCGACAGTGATTAGCTCGCTGGGTAGTGGCAACATGCCGCAAATCAATAGTATCGCCGTCGGAATGAATGCGTCTTTTGGCATCGAAAAGTGGGTCACCGGTATTGTGTTGGCCGCAATTCTTGCATTTGTGATCATCGGCGGCATCAAACGAATTGCCCATGTCGCAGAAAAAATAGTGCCCAGTATGGCTGCTATTTATATTATCGGCGCTTTCTTTGTGATTGCGGCCAACATCGAAAATGTCGTTCCGTCGTTCCTATCAATTTTTGAGTATGCCTTTAGCGGCAGCGCGGCAATCGGCGGGTTTCTAGGCGCGAGTTTCGCTTATGCGATGCAGCGTGGCGTTAATCGCGGCCTGTTTTCGAACGAAGCCGGCCAGGGCTCCGCTGCAATTGCGCATGCCAGCGCCAGGGGAGAAGAGCCTGCGTCAGAGGGAATGGTTTCATTACTCGAACCTTTTATCGATACCATTGTAATTTGTACTATCACTGGTCTGGTTATATTGTCATCCGGGGTATGGACAGAAAAACATCACAACACCTTTGATCAGGTGGACTCCCGCTTTGTTGAAGGTATCTATTCCGATGATAACTCTGAAGATGTGGGTAAATTATTTACGCTCTTAAATGAAGGCCAGGAAGGATCCGGTGTTGAGAATTTTAATGGCACAATTAAGGTGGTGGATGGACAGGCGCAGGACTCTGGGTTTACGCTGATTGCCGCCCGCTCAATTGCTGAAGAGGTTCGTTATTCGATAGAAGATAAACCTTTTAACGGTGAATTATTAATCGCCGATGGCGCGTTGCAAACCGAAGGCGTTGAAGTATCAGGTAAGTCGCTGGTACATTCGGTCAAGCTTACTTCAGAAGCTTTCAAGCGCAGCATGCTCGGCGACTGGGGGCAATATATTGTTTCCATCGGGTTGCTTTTGTTTGCGTTCAGTACCGCCATAGCCTGGTCTTATTATGGCGATCGCGCCATGATCTACCTGTTAGGCGAGCGCTCAGTTTTACCCTACCGGGTGGTGTATGTGACCGCATTTTTTATCGCCTCGGTGGTCGACTCACAAATTATCTGGGACGTCGCGCTGGTTACTGTAGCGTTAATGACGATTCCCAACCTGATTGGAATTTTGCTGCTGCACAAAGATATGAAGCAAACGGTGGCGAAATACTGGCGTCATTTTGATCAGAATCAAGCAGATTAAAACACTTGTTTGAAAATCTGTGCTAGTATTTGCGCAGATGCGAAAAGGGCTCTGATCGGAGCCTTTATTCGTTATGAGTCATAAGTTACTGTCACTGATGTCGGTGCCGATATTGCCCGATTTCATTCCGATACCAACGCGATATATAGAAGGCCCTTTATGAGTTACAAAGCCCCCCTCGATGACATGAATTTTCTCCTGAATCAGGTGTTTAAAGTTGAAGAATCGCTCGGTGATATTGCTGCTTTTGGCGATTTTGACTCGGAACTATATAGTGCAATTCTGGAAGAGGCCGCCAAATTTTCTGAAAATGTGCTCTTTCCCCTTAATCGAAACGGCGACGAACAGGGCTGTCAATTTGAAAATGGGGTGGTAACAACGCCGCAAGGTTATCGTCAGGCCTATCAGGAATTTTGTCAAAGTGGTTGGCAAAGCACCTGCGGAGACCCGGAATACGGCGGTCAGGGACTGCCAAAATCGCTTCACGTACTGGTCGAAGAAATGACCTATTCGGCTAATACCTCTTTTTGCCTCTACTCCAGTTTAACCAGTGGTGCATATCACGCGATCCACGCGCACGCGAGCGACACATTAAAGCAGCTTTATTTGCCGCCAATGCTGGAAGGCCGTTGGTCAGGCGCTATGGGTCTTACCGAGCCACACGCAGGCTCAGATTTAGGCATCATAAAAACGAAAGCAGCAGACAATGGCGATGGCACTTATCAGATCAGTGGAACAAAAATATTTATCACTGGCGGCGAGCATGACCTTGCCGAGAATATCATTCACCTGGTTTTGGCAAAATTGCCCGGAGCGCCAGCCGGCCCCAAAGGGATCAGCCTGTTTCTAGTGCCAAAAATCAAAGTGGATAGCGAGGGCAATCTGGGACAAACAAACGGTGTCAGCTGCGGCAGTATTGAGCATAAAATGGGTATCAAGGCTTCTGCCACCTGCGTCATGAATTTTGACAATGCCGAGGGCTATCTGGTGGGGCAGGAAAACAAAGGCTTAATGGCCATGTTTACCATGATGAACCTCGAACGGCTGTCCATCGGGATCCAGGGGATCGGTTTGGCTGAGACTTCCTATCAGCTCGCAAAAGCCTACGCTGAAGAGCGAGTGCAGGGAAGAAATGCTCAGGGCCAGGCGGCGACTATTCTGCAACACGCCGATGTTCGCCGCATGCTGCTGGAGCAACGTGCGTGCGTAGAACCGGCTCGTGCTCTGGCCGTTTTTATGGGGATGCAGATTGACAAGCAATACTTTCATACAAACGCCCAGCATCAACAAAAGTCGGCTAGTTTGATGGCAATTCTGACGCCAATCGCCAAGGCATTTTTCACCGATAAAGGCTTTGACGCCTGTAACCACGGCGTTCAGGTACTCGGTGGTCACGGCTACATCCGGGAATGGGGGCTGGAGCAATTGGTGCGCGACGCCAAAATTGCGCAAATTTATGAAGGAACCAATGGGATCCAGGCTCAGGATCTACTTGTGCGAAAGTTGTGTCTCGATAAAAGCGGACTGTTTGAGATGTTGTGCGAGCAAATTGAAGCCGAATTGAAGGTAGAAGCCTCTGAACAGACCGCACAAGACCTGAAGCGGCAGCTGGAAAAAGCGTTAGAGCAGTTTAAACAGACCAGCAACTGGCTGCGAAGTGAGTTTACCGAGCGTGGTTATGAGCTTCAAGGGGGCGCTGTCGATTATCTGCATGCGGCAGGATATCTGGTGTACGGCTGGATGTGGCTGAAAATGTTAAATGCGCTAAATGATAAAGTCGATGCGCAACTAAGTGCCAGAAAGCGTCTTGCCGGACACTATTTTGCGCAGCAGCAGCTACCGCAACTGCACCAGCATTGTCGCAAGGTCGAACTGGGCTATCAGGCGGTCATGGCAGCGGAAGATTCGCTAATTTAGTTGGTCAGTCAGATTCAATTATCCGTCGGCTCACGCTCGAGAACCGGCTAATTGTGGCGTTAATCCTGGCCGTTTTTTCGGCATTCCACTCTTTTTGATTTGATTTCAGCGCTCAATATTGAGCGCTGATGCGCCCTCTGGCCATTAACCAAAACGCCAGTTTACCCTGTTTGAAGCAAACAATTGTCAATTTTGTGACAGGTTAGCTATTGGTAAAAAGCTAATTATAAGCTATAGTTACCGCAACATCATAAAGAAAACTATTAAGTTGTTGCCGTAACTTCATGGATTAGTTACAAAAGCAATTCGTTAGAGACAGAATTTGCAGTGCGTTGTACCGCTCGCTTCCTGTCTTCGAATTGCACCCGATTGTTGCGGCAAACTAGAAAAGCTCTAAAGGTTTAATACAAGGGAATCAGCGTATGTCTCGCAAATTTATCCTGCTGTTCAGTTCAATGTTAAGCGTATTTTCGTCTGCGGCTTTTGCCGTCGGTCTGGGTGAATACCAATTGAATTCGGGTCACAATCAACCACTAAAAGCGACTATTCAATTGCTATCAGTTGAAGAACTCGGCGAACATGAATTACTCGCTTCGCTGGCAAGCGCGCAGGAATTCGACAAAGTAGGCGTTGAGCGACTGCTTTTTCTAAATGACATTAAATTCAAAACTGAACGGAACCAAGATGGCGGCATGATTGTTCGCCTATCCTCGCGGCAGCCTATCAAGGAACCATTTTTAAACTTTCTGGTTGAGCTGAACTGGCCAAATGGACGCATAATCAGGGAATATACTTTCCTGCTCGACCCGCCGATTTTTGAAGAATCGACCTCGTCGACTTTGCAAAAATCCGAAACAAACAAACCGGAAGTCGCGGAGCCAAGTGCTCCGCCAGCGCGTTTTGAGCCTTCGCAATCAGAGACTCCGACATATTCCACGACAGCCTTTTCTGGAAGTACTTTTGGACCGGTAGCCGCTAACGACACCTTGTGGAGTATCGCCAACAGAACCCGACCCAACTCACAAGTTAGTATTCATCAGACGTTGGTAGCGATTTATAAAGCCAATCCACACGCTTTTGCCGACGGAAATATCAATAATCTCTTGCGTGGTGAAGTTTTGCAGATCCCGGACGCAGATACCATCAGCCAGGTGCCTCATCGTGCTGCTTTGCAGGATGTAGTCATGCAAAACAGGCAGTGGCAATCAGGTGGTGCACGTCGAATCGTCGACAATGCAGAAGGACGTTCTGCTTCCGCTCAAAAGAGCCGCGATGCCAGATTAACCCTGGCTGCACCCGAAGGTGAGCAGGGTGAGGCAACTTCCGGTGCTGGTGGTTTGAGTGAAAATTTGCAGCAGACAAAAGCTCAATTGGTTCGCTCTCAGGAAGTTGGCGCGACCTTGCAAGCCGAAAATGAAGAACTCAGGGCGCGCCTGGCAGCGGCGCTTGAAAAATTAGAAAATGTTGCCCAAGGCGGCGCAGCGGTCGATATCGCTGATACAGAGTTGGCAGTAATTTCTCAATCACCGGCCGAACAAACACAGGACGAACCGGGCAATCCTGGATTAGACCTCGGTGATACGGATAGTGCAGAAGAAAGTGGCATAGAAGACACTCAGCTCATCGCTGATCCGGCGGCAAACGAAAGTTCTGAGTCCACCTTGTCCCCCGCTGAAGAAATGGCTACTGAGCAAGATCCTGCGGCTGAATCAAGCAAAACTGAACTTCCAAAACCAAAGGCCGCAGTACCAACCATGAGCAGCCCGGTAAAGCGTGAAGTGGGCTTTTTAGAGCAGTTAATGGAGTCGGGTGGCCTGCTCTGGGGCGGTATTTTAGGTATCGCTGTTCTGATCGCATTTGCCGTTTTCTGGCGTATGCGTAAACGCATGGAAGAAGAAGATTTTCAGGACGACCTGGTGGCTAGCGCGGGCGCGGGCTCCATGGATACGACCGAGTCGTTTGAACTGCCGGATGTCGGGGACGACATGCTGGTCGAGCTGGACATGGACGAAGGTGAGAGTTCAGAAGAGGGCGATGAGAACTTTGACCCGTTGGGCGAAGCAGATATCTATATTGCCTACGGCAAGTATGAGCAAGCTGAAAACCTGCTGCTGGAAGCGATTGACGATAACCCAATACGCTCCGATCTGAAAGTTAAGTTGATGGAATGTTACGCAGAAAGCGAAGATCAGGAAAAATTTGAGGGATTGGCTCAGGAGGTTTCTCAAGCGGTTGATGCCGAAGAGTGGCAGTCACAGATTGACTCGTTACGCGCACAGGCATGGTCGAGTGAAGGTGAGACTGAATCTGAAGAAGGGTTTGACCTACCGTCAACAGAGGATATTTTTGGTGAAGAGTCAGACGATTTTGAGACTGAATTAGATTCTCTGGCAGATGACGATCTGGGCGCGTCGGGCGGCGAACTTTCTGAAGAGTTCGAACCGGCCGTTGGTGATGAAGATGAGTTTGACATCGATATGGATCTTGGTGAAAAAGATGCCGCTGCAGCGAGCAGTGCAGCCACTGAAACTTTTGATGCATTAGACGATGAATCTCTATCGCTAGATGAGAACGCAGAGGATTTCGCGCTGGATATCGATGAGGATTCTCTTGATATTGTAGGCGACGACGATGCACTTGATCTGGACGATGCCGATGATATTTCTTTGGATATTGACGATGAAGATTTCAGCTTCGACGATGACGAATCTGACGACCTTGCCGGAGATTCTGACGATGGTGGCGATGAAATATCCACCAAGCTTGATCTGGCTCGCGCTTATATTGATATGGGTGATTCAGAAGGAGCCAGAGAGATACTGGCAGAGGTAGTCGCAGAAGGCGATGAGGCACAAAAAAGCGAAGCGCAGGCTTTGTTGGACAAAGCCGAATAACGTCGGTTTAAATCAGTTGATAAAAAGGCGGTTTTACCGCCTTTTTTTACAGGTAAAATTGAACTCATGAACATAGCGCTCGGCGTGGAGTATGATGGCAACGCGTATTGCGGCTGGCAACGCCAATCCCATTCACCTTCGGTGCAGCAAAACCTGGAGCAGGTGCTGGCGACAATTGCCAACCATCCGGTATCTGTCTACTGCGCTGGACGCACCGATACCGGAGTCAGCGCGACCGGGCAAGTGGTAAATTTTAAACTCGATAATCCGCGCCCGCTTAAAGCCTGGCACATGGGCGCCAATACCTTGCTACCCGACGACATCAGTATTCGCTGGGCCGAGGAAATGCCGGACGATTTCCACGCGCGTCACAGTGCCACCGCCCGCCGTTACCGCTATGTGATTCAAAATACTCATTATCAGTGCGCCACTCTCTCCGGGAAAGTGACCTGGTATCGCCCGCCGCTCGACGCGGATAAAATGAACCTGGCCGCACAGGCTTTGCCGGGAGAGCAGGATTTCTCATCTTTTCAGGCATCATCCTGCCAGTCGTCAACCCCTTTTCGATTTATCAAAGGGATCACAGTTTCCCGCTGGCATGAATTTGTGATTATTGATATCTGTGCGAATGCGTTTTTGCACCATATGGTTCGCAATATTGTCGGCTGTCTGCTTGAAATCGGTTGCGGTCGACAACCGGTTGAGTTTGCCGGGTCGGTACTCGCTCTGCGCGATCGCAGCAAAGCGCCGATGACAGCCAGGCCTGAGGGTCTCTATCTGGTGTCGGTTGAATACCCGCAACAATATAAGCTCCCTGTAATGCCCTTAGGACCTTTGATGCTACCGGATTTATTTTGAGAAATGGCGGGTTCAAAAAGGTTAGCATGGGCAGTTAACAGCATCACAGATTAGACCAGTTTTCCCCGGAGAAACCATTAACCTTTGAGCAAAGAATGTTAGAATAGCCGCCTGATTTAAGGCTTGATAACAATCATTATTTTAAAGAGCAGCGTATGAGTTGGTTTGAGCGTATTTTACCCAAGAGAACAACCTCACTGAATGACCGAAGAAAATCGGTGCCAGAAGGAGTCTGGGCCAAGTGTAAGAAGTGCGATTCTGTTCTTTATCGCGCAGAGCTGGAAAGGACATTGGAAGTTTGCCCAAAATGTTCTTTTCATATGCGGATCAGCGCTCGTGACCGCCTGGAAAGTTTTTTAGATAAAGGCGCACTGGAAGAATTGGGTGGCGAGCTTAAGCCCATAGACCAACTCAAATTTAAAGATTCCAAACGCTATAAGGATCGAATTGTCCAGGCGCAAAAAGCTTCCGGCGAAAATGATGCGATTGTGGTGTATCGGGGTGAGCTGAAAAACCTGCCTTTGGTTGCCTGTTCCTTCGAGTTTAACTTTATGGCGGGTTCAATGGCCTCTGTTGTTGGCGAGAAATTTGTTCGCGGCGTCAGTCTTTGCATAAAAGAGGGTTTACCGCTGGTTTGTTTTTCCACCAGTGGCGGCGCGCGCATGCAGGAAGCCTTGATCAGCCTGTTTCAAATGGCAAAAACCAGCGCTGCGTTAGCTCGCCTTTCAGATAAGGGATTACCATTTATATCAGTACTGACGGACCCCACCATGGGCGGCGTATCGGCCAGTCTGGCAATGCTGGGTGATATCAATATCGCTGAGCCCAATGCCCTTATCGGATTTGCCGGGCCACGTGTTATCGAACAAACGGTGCGCGAGACTCTACCGGAAGGATTTCAACGAAGCGAGTTTCTACTGGACCATGGCGCTATCGATATGATCGTGGACAGACGCGAAATGCGCGAAAAAATAGGTGGCCTGTTACTGAAAATGATGCACCAGCCAGAAGCCGGATAGCTATCCGGCTGGTTTATTACAGTCGTTTATTTTTCGATAGTTTTCCTTCAAATATTGTCGCCACTGCTTAATTTGATCTTAATTCAAGCCGCGCTTCTATTCTTTGCATGCAAGATTCGGTAGAGCGCGGGCAAGACGACCAGCGTGAGCAGTGTCGAAGATATAATCCCACCGATCACAACAGTCGCCAGAGGGCGCTGAACTTCTGATCCAATTCCCGTATTGAGTGCCATTGGTATAAAGCCAAGGGAAGCAACCAGCGCGGTGGTCAATACCGGGCGCAGCCTTGTTAGCGCTCCCTGCATAATCGCTTCATCCAGGCTCACGCCATCTTTTCGCAAATCCCGAATAAATGCCACCATCACCAGCCCGTTTAAAATAGCGATCCCAGACAAGGCGATAAATCCCACCGCGGCGGATATTGAGAACGGAATGTCGCGCAAAATTAGTGAAAGCACGCCGCCGGTCAAAGCCAGCGGAACACCGGAAAAGATCACCAGCGCGTCTCTTATTGAGCCCAGCGCCAATAAAAGCAGGCCAACGATCAAAACCAGAGTCAGCGGAACGACAATGGATAACCTGGCCGATGCAGACTGTAATTTCTGATAAGTTCCGCCATACTCAACCCAGTAGCCTGCTGGAATTGTCACCGATTGATTGACGGCTTTCTGAATATCTGCGACAAAGCTACCCAGATCTCGTCCGCGGACGTTTGCGGTAATAACGACCCGTCGCTTGCCGTTTTCGCGGTAAACCTGGTTATAACCATTTACCAGCTCCAGATCGACAAGTTCTTCCAGGGGAACATAATCGCCGTCGGAAAGGTGTATCGGTAATTTTCCCAATCCGTCCACATCCGATCGTAAGTGTTCAGGCAGTCTGAGGACAATGTCTGTTCGCCTGTCGCCCTGATAGAATTGTCCCGCCACGCCACCACCCAGGGCCGTGGCGAGCTGATCCTGAATTGCCTTAATGGAGACACCAAATTGAGGTAAAAGCGAACGTTTCGGTCGCATGGTCATGATTGGAAGGCCGGTAGTTTGTTCAACGGCAACATCGGCAATGCCGTCAGTAGCGCTGATCGCTTTTTCAATTTCGTTACCCAGCGTAATTAGCTGGTCGAAATCGTCGCCAAATACTTTAATCGCCAACTCTGCTCGTACGCCAGCCAGCAGTTCGTTGAATCGCATCTGGATAGGTTGTAAAAATTCGTAGCGGTTGCCCGGTATGGGTGCGACCAATTCAGCCAGTTCCTCGACCAGTTGTTCTTTGGGTTTATCGGGATCAGGCCATGACTCTCTCGCTTTTAAAATAATAAAGTTGTCGGCTACGCTAGGCGGGACTGCGTCGGTTGCAACTTCGGCCGTGCCTATTTTGGCAAAGACACGTTCGACTTCGGGCATAGCGCTTATTTTTGCTTCCAGTGATTGTTGTAGCTGAACGGCTTGTGTGAGTGAGGTGCCGGGTATGCGCAAGGCGTGCATGGCGATATCGCCTTCGTCCAGATTTGGAACGAATTCGCTGCCCAGTTTGGTCGCGGCGTAACCGCACACGATCAGAAATGCTGATGCTGCAACAACCACAGGCCAGCGGGCTTTTATGCTCACAGCGAGTAACGGACGATAAATCGAACGTGCCGCTTTCATAATCAGGCTTTCTTTTTCAACCACCTGACCCTTAAAAAACAGCGCGATACTTGCGGGAACAAAAGTAATCGACAAGAGCATCGCGCTAACCAGCGCTATCACGACGGTTATTGCCATCGGGTGGAACATCTTTCCTTCTACACCCGTCAGCGCGAAGATCGGCAAATAGACCACGGTTATGATAAAGACCCCGAACAAAGCGGGGCGGATCACTTCTCTGGTGGCCTCAAATACGATTTCAAAGCGCTCATTCAGCGACAAGCCACCGTCGCGCCAAGAAGCACTCAGTCGGCGCAGACAGTTTTCAACGATGATGATCGCGCCATCAACAATCAATCCAAAATCCAGCGCGCCCAGACTCATCAAATTTGCGCTGACCCGTGTTTGTACCATCCCGGTCACGGTTAACAACATGGCGATGGGTATCACTGCGGCAGTAATCAATGCCGCTTTAATATTTCCCAGAAACAAAAACAAAATCACGATGACCAGTAAAGCGCCTTCGAGCAAATTGGTGCGTACAGTCTGCAGCGTTTTGTCCACCAGCGTGGTTCGGTCGTAAACCGCGGTTACGCTGATGCCAGCAGGCAAGTTGCTTTTTATCGCTTCAATTTTTTCGGCGACGGCCTTAGCCACGGTACGGCTATTTTCTCCGATTAACATAAATACCGTACTCATAACCACTTCACGGCCGTTTTGGGTCGCCGCACCGGAACGCAGTTCTTTGCCTTCGCTAATGCTGGCGACCTGCTTGAGAAGAACCGGGTGTCCGTCAGATTCGGCTACCTGAATTTCGCTTAACTGCTGGATACTGCTGGCCTGTCCCGGAACCCGCATTAACCATTGTGAACCGTTATGTTCGATAAAGCCCACACCACGATTTTCGTTATTGGCGGCGATTGCTTTGGTCAGATCCGCTTGAGTTAATCCAAAGGCCAACAAGTTGGCAGGGTCTATAGCAACGAGTATTTCCCTTTTAAAACCGCCAATCGGGTTGACTTCCACCACGCCGGGAACCCGGAGTAGTTGAGGTCGAATAATCCAGTCGTGCACGCTACGTAAATCAGTCGGTGTGACCTCAGAACCGTCAGCATTGAGTGCGCCCGGTTCGGCGTCGACCGTGAACATAAAGATCTCACCCAGGCCCGTTGCTATGGGGCCTAATTCCGGCTCCAGTCCCAAGGGCAAACTGTTTCTCGCCCTCACCAGGCGTTCATTAACAAGTTGTCTGGCAAAATAGATATCGGTACCGTCTTTGAAAATGACGGTTACCTGCGACAGTCCGTAGCGTGAAACAGAGCGTGTGTATTCCAAGTCGGGCAAACCAGCCATAGCCGTTTCGAGGGGGTAGCTGACGCGTTGTTCAACTTCTAACGGCGTATAACCGGGAGATTCGGTATTGATAACCACCTGAATATTGGTAATGTCAGGCACGGCGTCAATGGGTAGCCGGGTAAAATTCCACGCGCCAAGCGCGCAAAGCAGGCCAATTACGACCAGAACCAGAATGCGGCGATCGATTGATGAACGGATTATAGTCTCAAGCATGTCGATTCCTTAGTGGTCGTGCGAAGCGCCGGTTTTTTCGATGTCGGCCTTAATGATGTAGCTATTGCCGGATACATATTCTGCCCCCGGCTTGAGGCCACCGAGAACTTCGACCCACTGACCGGCGACTCTGCCTAACTCCAGCATTCGAACTTCGTATTCATCGCCTATTTTTTCGAAGACCACGGTAAAATCTCTGAAGGCTTGCAGACCGGAGCGTTTGACGGCGAGCGGAACCCTGAAACTGGCGATCTCTATTTCTCCCTGCACAAAAGTTCCCGGCAATAGATGGCCGCTCGCGTTATCGAGATGAGCGCGCGCTATGACCGATTGATTGGGTTGGAGACTACTGTCGATTTGTGTGATGACAGCCGAAACGGGCTGGGAAACACCTTTGACCGACAGCCAGACTTTGGCGCCCGGCGCGACTCGATGACGATCGGCGGGGAACACGGCAAGTTCGCTCGACAAAGTTTTATTATCGAGTAGTGTCAGTAAAACCCTGCCGTCGGTTTGTTCGCCTTCATTGGCGTCCCGTTTTTGAACGACGCCGTCAATTGGTGCGTAAACGGCATAGGACTTCAGGCTCTCGTTACTTTCGATGGTTAAAAGCAGATCGCCCCGCTTTACCCGTTGTCCCAGACTGACGTTGACTTTGGTGATAGTGCCGTCAAATCGTGCGCTGATGTTTCTTTGATTGTTCGGCGAATGAATCAGTTTTCCGTAGACCGAAACTGTTTCTGTGAGAACTTCGGAGCCGGCGTTGGAAGTCGTTATTTGGAGCGCCTGTGCTACCGCCGTTTCAATTTTTACGCGCCCCTCAAAATTATCATACTGCCAGGCATGTTTCTTGTTCCGGTAGATCGCTTCCACCGCAACGGCAAATGAGTGCGGCTCGTAGATTTCACTGTCGCCTCTGAGAAAGTCATTTTGCGCAGAAAACTGTATCAAGTCCTGTATTCCTCCCAGGCGAGTCAGGGTCACTTTTAAATCAACTTCTCGCGGGTCGACGGCTTGACCTTTTTCGGTTATCCAAACACGAAATTCGGGCGGGACGCCTGTTTCAAAAATTGAAAGCTCTACCACAAAATCGCCGTCTTTCAGCAGGCGTCCCCGATGGGGGCCTTTTTCCTGTTCTTGCGCGGCGGAGACCTCTACAGCGGCAAAAGCAACGTGACTGTGCATGAGCTGCAGGGGCAGGGCAAGGATCAGGGTCATCAGATATAAAAAGTTTTTCATTGTGATTCTCTTTCAGTTTTTCTGCAGTTTATAAGGGCGAAGTCATTTGCGTTCCGACCAATCGCTCAAGTTCTATTTTACTTTGGTGCATAGACAGGTTGGCGTCCAATAACATAGATTGCGCGTCGAGTAATTCGTTTTGTACCGCCAGCCACTCAAGGTAACTATACTTACCTAGCAGGTAGGATTGATGCGTTTCCTTGAGCGCCAGCTCCAGTTTTGGAATCACCGAATTTCGCAGCATTTTTGCCAGGTGAATCCCATGCAACAATTTCTGGTAAACCACAAAGAGCGAAGTTTCAATTTGTACTCGCATGGCTTTCGCTTCCGAATTTGTTTGAGAAATTAATGCTCGCGCCTCGGCAATTCGCCCCTGATTGTTATTGTTACCGCCAAAAGGAATTGAGATCCCGGCGACTAGTCCGAAGTCGTCCGTTCTCTCAAAGCGTCTTACTCCTGCTGAAAACCGCCATTGGGGATTTCTTTGTTCTTCAGCCAGCTTTAGTCTGGCCTGATTGACTCTTTCTTCTGAGAGATAACGGGAAAGTTGCGGGTTATCGTCGATCTGTTTTTTTAAATCCGAAAAAGGCCGTGCTTTTATCGGGCTGTCAAGTGAGCCGGAAAGAGAAACAAAGGCAGGTTCGGTGCTTCCCCACTGCGCGGCCAACAACCGCCGGGAAGATTGGAATTCATGCTTAAGATCCGTCAACACCAGATTACGCTTAGCCAGCTCTGCCTGCGAGCGATAGAGTTCTGCGACAGGCGTTTTACCAGCTTTCACTCGCGCCTCGATCACTTTTACCGTCGTTTCGGCGAGATTAATCGCGCGCACGGCGATAGCCACGCGTGCCTGTTGCGACAGCGCTTTTAGGAAAAAGTGAGCCGTTTGCGCAGCGCTATCGAGTTGAGCGATTGCCTTCTCATTTTCGATTAAGCTGATGCCACGACGCGCTACCAGGGTTCGTTTCTGGATCAGATTCTGCTCCAGAACCCAGCTGACGCTCAGAGTAGTTTGCGCGCTATCTAAAGCTTTGTAGTCACCGCTACCCGAGATATCTTCGACAACCAGCGAAACCTCAGGCTTTTGTGAAAGCTGAGCCTGAGTGAGTCTGCCTTCCTGGGCTTTAAACCGGTATCGAAAAGATTGAAGGTTCGGGTGGTAGTCGAACGTCCTTTGAATGGCTTCATTTAATGAGAGTGACTCAGCGTCTTGTAGTTCGGATGCCGAGCTGACAGATGAAAAAAACGCGGATGTCAGCGCAGTGAGAACAATACTACTGCCTAAAATTGGGCGCACAAAAAACCGATTTATTCTCGGTTTTTTGTGCGCGTATGCGCCTGAATAGCTGATCATTTAAAGGGTCCTAGTGTGAAAGCGTGAATTCGATAACGTGGTGAAATGCATCGGCCGAGAAACCGCAAAATGCCGCTAAAGTGGTGATAGCCAGCACCACAGGAAGCAGCGGAAAAATCGTCTCTTTCTGCCTGTTGATAAGGTAATTAATTCTTTCTTCAACATTATCCATAGCGTAGTGACAAGCTACAGGCGCTAAAACATTGTTCCCTGTACTGGCGCTTGCAAGCTTTTTGACTTTAAGCAATGTTTCGGCGATCAGCGACTTGTCTTTGACAACACGGGCGACACGCGCATCGGCAGACTGCTCCATGACCAGCGTCATGCAAATGTTCATCTGGCGCGACACCGACACCGGATAAAATGAGGTGAGTAACTGAAAAAGCCATTTCTTGAGCGGGTCGAAACTTTTTGCGTGAGCTGATTCATGTAGTTGCACAATAGTTAATTCCTGCGCGCTCAGTTGTTGAAGTAAACCATTTGTTATATAACATCTTGGTTTAATGATCCCTGCGGTGAACGCGGTTATTTTTTCTGCTTCTAATTGATAAAAGCCACGTTCATTTTCTTCGGCTAACTGGTAAAGCAGCTTTAACTGTCGTGCATTGGTTATCAATCGAAATACCGCTTTAAGAAGCAGAAAGCTTACAATCGAGATACCGACCAACAGGGTTATTCCATGCCAACTGGCCAGATTAAACTCCTGAGAATGGTGCCAGTGGAACAGGTTAAACCCGTCGGCAGGCTGGTAGCGGCTGTCGACAAAAATTGATAAGCAGGCGGTGACAATTCCTATTATCCAGGGCGTTAGTGCGGCGAACCACAGAACTCTACGGCGAGAGGGTAATGAGTATCGTCCCAAATTGAGGTTACCAACGCTGGAAATAATTGCCGCGACAATAGCGACCAGAAACAAGCTGAAAAATAAGATAAACAATAAATTCAACGCGACCGCGCCTGCGCCGTGGATCATCTTTGTTCTTCCATCGGGTGATTGGCGCGGTATCCCTGGATTAATTTTTCCAGTTTATCGATTTGTTCGTTATCCAACTCGGAAGACAGGGAGACAAATGCAGCGAGCAGGCTCTCCTGGTCACCCATGGTGAAATCTCGCGTGACTTCTTTGATTAATTGGCCAATGAAAGTTTTTTTCTCACTCGCGGCGCGATATTGAAATGCGTGCCCCGCTTTTTTGCGCTTTAGCAGCCCTTTTTTAAATAGACGGTCGAGGGTACTCTGGATTGTATTAAGGGAGCCGCCACGACTTTTCTCAAAATGAGCGTGAACCTGTTTGGCGTCAGCTACCTCAACCGTCCAGAAATACTTTAATAGCAGTTTTTCAAGCTCACCTAAATTCATTAAATTACTCAAAAAGGGTGGGGGATAAATTATGCGCCAGTATGTTCGCACGCATAAAACCGACTGTCAATCGGTTTTATGTGACCCGCGAGTTGCTTTATTACACAGGCGTATCGGTTCGAATTCTGCTCACAATCAATCGACTGGCAATTTTTGTTTACAGGCGATGTTTGTTTCTTTATCATGCGATTTTCCGTATATATGTCAAAACGTATGTAACGGGTTGCATCCTGCTAATCGCCGGAGTTGACAGTCTTTTATTTAGGTATTTGACAAAGGCCCCTATCAGGGATGCGGATTGACTGGAAAATTGGTGGGAAAGCACGATGAAGCCGTTAGAACTCTTTAAATGTCTGGCCGACGATACACGCTTGCGATCGATTCTTTTAATTTACCTCAAGCAGGAGCTTTGTGTTTGTGAGCTGACCGAAGCTTTGCAAGAGATACAGCCAAAAATATCGCGGCATCTGGCCCAGCTCAAGCGTTGCGGTCTGCTGACAGACAGGCGTCAAGGGCAGTGGCGATTTTATCGCATCAATGAAAACCTGGAAGAATACGCAAAATCCTTAATTGCACAAACCCTTAAAAGCAACGCTGATTACATTGGCGAAAACCTGAAGAACCTTGATCAGATGAATGAAAGGCCGGATCGCAGTCAGCTCTGTTGTTGATGTGAAGTAACAATGTGAAATAACGATGTGAAGTAATAATCTGGAATGTGAAGTAATAATCTGGAGAGAAAAGTGGGCGTTTTTGAACGATATCTGTCTGTGTGGGTAGCTATTTGTATAGTGCTCGGCGTTTCTTTAGGGAATTTTTACCCTGGTGTATTTGAGACATTCTCCAGGTGGGAGTTTGCTCGAGTCAATTTTATTGTGGCCATCTTAATCTGGGTGATGATATACCCTATGATGGTTCAAGTTGATTTTAGCGCGATCAAAGCGATTGGAAAGCGGCCCAAGGGACTCATTTTGACCCTTGTAATAAACTGGTTAGTTAAGCCCTTTATCATGGCTCTGCTGGCCTGGCTATTTTTCAAAGTTATATTTGCTCAGCTGGTATCGCCGGCGTCGGCCAATGAGTATATCGCGGGAATGATCCTGCTTGGCGTGGCGCCGTGTACTGCGATGGTTTTCGTCTGGAGTCACCTTACCCGGGGAAATCCAAATTACACGCTGGTACAGGTTTCGGTGAATAACGTGATTATGGTATTTGCGTTTGCACCTATAGCGGCATTTTTGCTCGGCATAAGTGACATTCAGGTTCCCTGGGAAACTTTAATATTGTCCGTCTTGCTTTACGTCTTGTTGCCTTTGTCTGCCGGTATTGTTACGCGTCACCTTTTGCAGCAAAAAGGCAATGATGATCGACTGAGCCATTATTTGAAATTAATTAAACCCTGGTCGATCCTCGGCTTGCTGCTGACTGTTGTGATGCTTTTTGGATTTCAGGCTGAAACGATTCTGGCACAGCCTTTTACCCTGGTACTAATAGCGATCCCGCTGTTAATCCAGACCTATGGTATTTTTGCGCTCGCCTATAGCGCCGCGAAATCATTAAAGTTGCCCTATGAAATAGCGGTGCCCGCTTGTTTGATTGGCACTTCTAATTTTTTTGAACTGGCTGTGGCGGTCGCTATCTCTCTGTTCGGTTTGCATTCCGGAGCTGCCTTAGCGACAGTGGTAGGTGTTTTAGTTGAGGTGCCGGTAATGCTGTCACTGGTTGCTTTTGCCAACCGAAACCGGAGCTCATTCCGTCAGGAGGGTGCTGCCACTTCTCTGGAATCCGCAAGCTAAATGTTTACAAGCTCAGCAGGCCAGATTCAGTTGAAAACAAACTCGCTAAATGTGGCGGCTTGATGATTAAAACGGTCGCTCAAACTTATTCAGCTTAATAATATCAGGAGTTAATAAATGACTATTAAAATCGGAATCAACGGCTTCGGCCGCATGGGCCGACTCACCTTACGCGCGATCTGGGGTAGCAAGGACATTGAGATTGTCAGGATCAACGACCCTGCCGGCGATGCGAGAACCTTCGCTCATTTACTCAATTTTGACTCAGTTCACGGACGCTGGCAGCAGCAGGCCGATGTTAAAGATGATTCGATTGTTATTGACGGCAAGTCGATTGTTTTCAGCAGTAATGCAGCCATTGCTGATACTGACTGGAGCGACTGCGATTTGGTACTGGAAGCTTCGGGGAAATTTAAAACTCAGGCGGGATTAAAAGTTTATCTTGAGCAGGGCGTCAAACGGGTTGTGGTCACCGCGCCGGTAAAAGAAGACGGTGTTTTGAACATAGTGATGGGGGTCAATCATCACCTCTATGACCAGGGGCAACATCGGATCGTCACCGCCGCCTCCTGTACGACCAATTGTCTTGCGCCGGTCGTTAAGGTTATCCACGAAAAGCTGGGGATCCGCCATGGTTCTATGACGACAATCCACGATATAACCAATACCCAGGTTATTCTGGACGCGCCGCATAAAGATCTGCGTCGTGCCCGCGCCTGCGGTATGAGCCTGATCCCGACCACTACCGGCTCGGCGACGGCAATCACTCATATTTTTCCAGAATTGAAAGGTAAACTGAACGGCCACGCAATTCGTGTCCCGCTGGCAAACGCATCGCTGACCGATTGCGTGTTTGAAGTGGAGCGCGCTACTACGCAAGACGAAGTCAATCAATTGCTGAAAGTAGCGGCGGACAGTGAACTCAAAGGCGTTTTGGGTTTTGAAGAGAGACCACTGGTATCAATTGACTATCGAACCGACCCGCGATCGAGTATCGTTGACGCATTATCGACGATGGTAGTTAACCAGACGCAGGTCAAAGTCTATCTCTGGTACGACAACGAGTGGGGCTACGCCAATCGCACCGCCGAACTGGTTCAAATGGTGATCGATAAAGGCCTGGATTAATCTTATGCGTTGGCTATCAGGCTTATCCGGGCAGGTTCGTCAGTACCTTTTGATCACGGCTAATTATTGGGCGTTCACCTTAACCGACGGCGCGTTAAGGATGCTGGTGGTTCTTCATTTTTACCAGCTTGGATTCTCTCCCCTTGAAATTGCCATGCTGTTTCTGTTCTACGAAATTTTTGGTGTGATCACCAATTTACTGGGGGGCTGGCTAGGGGCGCATCTTGGTTTAAACAAGACCATGAACATCGGCTTGTTAATGCAGATAGTTGCCCTGTCGATGTTGCTGGTTCCGGAAAATTTTCTCGTGATCCCCTGGGTAATGTCAGCGCAGGCGTTATCGGGAATAGCCAAAGATCTCAATAAAATGAGCGCCAAAAGTGCGATCAAATTACTGGTGCCGTCAGACGCGCAAAGCCGGCTTTACCGATGGGTAGCCATTCTTACCGGCTCTAAAAATACTCTTAAAGGCGTCGGATTTTTCTTAGGCGGGTTTTTACTCGCAGTCTCCGGCTTTCAGGGCGCCGTTTTGATCATGGCTGCTGCTTTGCTTTTGGTCTGGATTGTCAGCCTGCTTAATCTCAAACAGGATTTGGGTAAGGCCAGAATTAAACCAAAGTTTTCGCAGATCTTGTCTAAGAGTCGTGCGATTAACTATTTGTCAGCAGCACGTTTGTTTTTGTTTGGCTCGCGCGATGTCTGGTTTGTGGTCGCGCTGCCGGTATTTCTTGCCAGCAGTTTACAGTGGTCGCACACCGCAGTCGGGAGTTTTTTGGCCTTGTGGGTTATCGGTTACGGCATGGTTCAGGCAATCGCGCCGCTTTTAACCGGCCGAAAACGCGGCCACCTGCCCGATGGAAAAAGTGTGTTTGGCTGGGCGCTGACGCTCGCCTTTATTCCAGCACTTATTGCACTCGGAATGATCAATGGCTATCCGGTTGAGTTGATATTACTCGGCGGCCTGATCTTATTTGGGATTGTGTTTGCGGTTAACTCGTCACTACACAGTTTCCTGATTGTTCACTACGCATCAGACGACGGCGTTTCTCTTGACGTGGGTTTTTATTATATGGCCAACGCACTGGGCAGGCTGATTGGTACAGTGCTTTCAGGCTGGCTGTTTCAGGTTAAAGGGATTGAAGCCTGTCTTTGGGTATCCGCTGCTTTTATTTTGGTGAGTGCACTGCTCTCGCTGGCGTTGCCCGCGAACAACCCTGCACAAAATAGGACGAGCTAGTCGGTGGCACTACACATACTGACCGGCCGCATAACCCGAAGCCCAGGCCCATTGAAAATTGAAGCCGCCCAGATGTCCGGTAACGTCCAGTACTTCGCCGATAAAATAAAGGTCACTTTGATTTTGCGACTCAAATGTTTTAGATGAAATCGCTCCAGTGTCGACACCGCCGAGAGTAACTTCTGCGACACGGTAGCCTTCGACGCCCGACGGGTAAATTGTCCAGGCCTGCAGAAATTGCGAAATCGAAGTTTTAAGTCCAGCGTCCAGCCGTTTGAGTTTATCGTTATAGTTGACTTTTTCGGTGACAAACGCGGCGATTGCCTGACTAAAATGAGTCGCGAGATAGGTTTTCAGGGTGATTTCCGGGCGGGATCGGCACCCCTGTTCAAGCCAGTCGAGTGCATCGACGCCGGGGAGCAAATTGATGCAGAGCGGCGCGCCATTTATCCAATAGCTGGAAATTTGTAAAATTGCCGGGCCACTCAGCCCCTTATGGGTGAATAGCATGGATTCAGTAAACGACTTGTCGTTGCAAGAAACTTCAACTCTAACGCTATTGCCCGCCAGCTCGCGAAAGTCGGTCAGGTTGTTGTCGCTAAAAGTCAAAGGCGTGAGCCCGGCGCGGGTTTGCACGAGTTTGTGGCCGAACTGCTCGGCTACCTGATAGCCAAAACCACTGGCGCCCATGGTCGGAATAGACAGTCCACCCGTTGCGATTACTAACGAATCTGCGGTGATTCTGCCCGAGCTAGTGGTCAGCTGGAAACAATCGTCCGCGGCTTTTTCAATTTTCTCTACACTACATTTGAGTTGAATCTTGGCGCCATTTTGCTGACACTCGTTAAGTAACAGGTCCCGGATATCCTTTGCGCTATGCTTGCAGAAAAGTTGCCCGGCGCTCTTTTCAAAATACTCAATCTGATATTTTTCGACCAGTGCGATAAAATCCCACTGGGTAAAACGGCTCAGGGCCGATTTACAAAAATGGGGATTAGTTGAAATAAAGTTGTCCGGTTCCACATAAAGATTGGTAAAGTTGCAACGCCCCCCGCCGGACATCAGCACTTTTTTAGCCATTTTGTTGGCATGGTCGAGCACCAGTACTTGTCTGCCACGCGCAGCGGCGGTTGCTGCGCACATTAGACCTGCAGCACCTGCGCCGATGACGACGACCTGATAGTGTGTTGTCATGGAAAATCCGAGTGAATCGAAAAAAGCAGCGGCAATTTTAGCGGAATGTTAAGGAAAAAGCAGAGATATGTTCTAAAATGAAAACGGTGGTTGCGGATCTCATGCTACCGATGGGACAAATTTTGCGGGTTACTTTTTATATACGCCAGCAAAACAGCGCACCGCCAGATTAAACTGTAGTAACCAAATGAGCAGGGCATCAGACTAAATAGCGGAAAGCGAGTCTTTCCAGATAACAGGAGCAATTCATGTATAAAGACATGTACTACAACGACGACCTGGAAAATCTAGCCGAGGAGATAGTATTTGAGCAGATCCATTTGCTGCTGCAAGACGATGAAGTTGAAGTGCCTTCATCGGAGGTGTCTATACAGGATATTGCAGCGATCGCGCTGAATAATATGCCCCCCAAATACATCTGCAATTTTTTTGAGAAGCAGGAGCCGGGCGAGCAATTAAAAGAAGAAGTTAAGGATCTTAAAAAATATGCCAAAAGGCAGGTGCTTAAAGCAATTAAAAAAGTCAAAGCGACCCCGCACGATTAACCGGACTGACCAATAAATGATCGAATATGAGCTAAAGCTAGCGGGAAGTCGCTGCGCCGTTGTTGAATGGAATCCCGGCGGCTCCATTCTGGTGTTTGCGTTGCACGGCTGGCTGGATAATCTGGCCAGTTTTGAAAGTCTGGTGGAATTTATGCCGGATATCCGCTTAATTGCGGTGGACTTTCCCGGGCATGGTCATTCCGAGCATATTCCAGCGGGGCGGGCTTATCATTTTATTGAAGGGATCTACCTGATTGATGATCTGGTGAACCACTTTGGCGCTTCACCTGTCAATCTGCTGGGGCATTCCATGGGCGCCGCCGTTTCGACTTTGTACGCAGCGTCACAACCGGAAAAACTTGCCGGTTTAGTGCTGATCGAGTCTCTCGGCCCACTTACCGCCAGCCCTTTAGAATCGGTCAGTTTGATGCAAAAAGCCTTGGCACAAAGAGTGGCACTGGCTGAAAAACGCAAACCGGTTTATCCCAGTTTTGAACAAGCGCTGACAGCCAGAGCCGAAGTTTCACAAATTGAAGCAAGCCTGATCAAACCACTGGTTGAAAGAGCGCTGACTCATGTGGAGGGCGGTTATACCTGGCGCGCCGATTCGCGCTTGCGGGTTGCTTCACCGCTGCGTATGGCAGAATCCAACCTGGAGCCAGTATTGAGCGCGATTGAAGCAGAAGTTTTATTGATTGAAGGCGACAAGAGTTTTATCGCCGCAGACGGACAGCTTCAGTCCAGAAAGCAGCTATTTAAGCGTATCCAGACAAAGCAGTTGGCAGGTGGGCACCACGTCCATTTACAGCAGCCGCAAGCGACTGGTGAACTAATTCAGTCATTTTTTACGAGCTTGGCCTGACTAACAGTAATAATTCAGCAGATGCGGCGACTAATAATCGGTTTTTGTATTAATTTGCAAGCCTCAAAAACAATGTCAAGAACGCCCTCACCCTAACCCTCTCCCAGAGGGAGAGGGGATTCTGGTTCCTTCTCTTTTGAAGAATAGCGTCAGGGTAGAGGGGGTTCATGTTCTCTCACCTTTGAAAGATCGCGTCAGGGTAAGGGGTTCATGTTCCCTTTCCTTTGAAGGATATCGTCGGGGTAAGGCGGTTCATGTTCCCTTTCCTTTGAAGGATATCGTCGGGGTAAGGCGGTTCATGTTCCCTCTCCTTATAAGGATATCGTCAGGGCAGAGGGTTTATGTTCCCTCTCCTTTTAAGGAGAGGGTTAGGGTGAGGTGGGGCTTGTTCCCTCTCCTTTGAAGGAGAGGGCTAGGGTGAGGTAGAAATGGTTGGTTTCAATAAATGCACTGAATAAGTACGATTTTCGTTCAATTCGCGTAATTTAACGAATTTTTGGCTAAAAGCGTTTTGCCATTCTCATCGGACTAGTATAATTTAAGCAACTATAACAAACATAAAATTGGCCTGTTTGCATCCTTTCGCAGCACCCGCCAACCTGTTGGGAGAAAACCATGGAAAAAATCTGGCTGGATTCTTATCCGCAGAATGTACCACACGAAATCAATGTCGATGAGTACCAGTCGGTTCTCGAAGTTTTTGAAAAAAGTGTGGCAAAATACGCAGACAAACCGGCGTTCCACAACATGGGGACAACTTTGACCTATGCAGAACTGGACGCCAAAGCGCGAGATTTTGCCGCCTACCTGCAAAACAAGCTGGGCCTTCAGCACGGCGACCGTCTCGCCATAATGATGCCAAACCTGTTGCAATATCCTATCGCTATTTTTGGCGCCTTCAAGGCTGGTCTTACCGTTATCAATGTCAATCCTTTATACACAGCAAGAGAATTAAAGCATCAGCTCAATGACGCTAATGCCGACGCCATAGTAATTATCGCCAATTTTGCCCATACGCTGGCTGAAGTGATCGAAGAAACTTCTGTCAAACACGTGATTGTGACCCAGCTTGGCGACACGCTAAACGGCCTGAAAGGGCATCTTGTTAATTTTGTCGTCAAGTATGTCAAAAAAATGGTGCCTGCTTATCGTCTTGACGGCGCTATCGGTTTTAAATCGGCGCTAAAGTCCGGCCAATCACTCCCGCTGGAAAGCCCGGAACTTAATCATAAAGATATAGCTTTTTTGCAATACACCGGTGGAACTACTGGTGTCGCTAAGGGAGCGGTGTTAACCCATCGTAACCTGATAGCCAATATTCAACAGGCTCAGGGATGGCTGGCAGACTCAATTAAAGAAGGTGAAGAAGTCATTATTACCGCGCTGCCGCTGTACCATATTTTTTCGTTAACAGCCAATTGCATGGTGTTTTGTAAAATGGGCGGGTTAAACGTGTTGATCACCAACCCCAGGGATATGCCCGGTTTTGTCAAAGAGCTGGCCAGTCACAAATTTACCGCTATAACCGGGGTCAATACCCTGTTTAATGGCCTATTGCACACGCCAGGATTTGCCGATTTGGATTTCAGCCATTTAAGTTTAACCCTGGGCGGCGGTATGGCGGTTCAGGAAGCCGTTGCCAAGCAGTGGCACAAAGTAACCGGCGTTCCTTTGCTGGAAGCCTACGGTCTTACCGAAACTTCGCCCGCGGTTTGTATGAACCCGATGAATTTAAGCGAGTATAACGGCACTATCGGATTGCCAATTTCTTCAACCGAAGTTTCGATCAGAGATGATGACGCACAAGAGCTGGGCATCGGCGAAGCGGGCGAGCTATGGGTCAGAGGCCCGCAGGTAATGCGTGGTTATCTGGACCGCCCAGAAGAAACCGCTAAAGTGCTTGATAGCGATGGCTGGTTTGCTACCGGTGATGTGGCCACCATTGATGAAAAAGGATTTTGCCGTATTGTCGACCGTAAAAAAGATATGATTTTGGTCTCGGGATTTAATGTTTATCCGAACGAAATCGAAGATGTCGTCGCAACCTGTGACAAAGTGCTTGAAGTTGCCGCCGTGGGCGTGCCATCAGAATCCAGCGGTGAAGCGGTTAAGTTATTTGTGGTCGCAAAAGATGCTTCACTGACTAAAGATGAGCTGGTGAGCTACTGCAAGGCCAACCTGACGGGCTATAAAGTGCCAAAAATAGTTGAGTTCAGAGACGAGTTACCCAAAACCAACGTTGGTAAGATTTTAAGGCGTGAACTGCGCGATGAAGTTTCCTGATTTGACTTTCAATAAGCGATTTCGTTTGCATTATGGCCCGCGTATCGATTCATTAATTGACCTGACGATACGCTATCTATGTCCAGAGTGAATGATTGTCCGGTCATCTGGGTAGACGACAGCCAGCAATTTGCCAACCTGTGCCGTGATTGGCAGGCGTTAGAATTTCTGGCGATTGATACTGAGTTTGAGCGACAGACAACCTATTATCCCATATTGGCACTGGTGCAAATTTTTGATGGCCGGTGTATTTACCTGATCGACCCGCTCAAAGTTGAATGCCCTGAAGAGTTCAGAGCGATCTGCCGCTCGCCGGAAATCGTAAAAATAATGCACTCTGCACGCGAAGATCTGGAAGTATTTTATTATTCCTGGCGGTGTGAGTTAGCCGGGTTATTTGATAGTCAGGTTGCCCAGGCATTTTTGACTGGAGAACTTTCTCTGGGGTACGCCGCGTTGGTTGAGCGGGTTTGCCAGCAACCGCTAGACAAGCAGGAAACCCGATCCGACTGGCTGACTCGTCCGCTTTCGCAGCGCCAGCTGGACTATGCCGCGAAAGATGTTATTTACTTACCTCAAATTTATGCCGAATTGAAATCCCAAATCCAGGCCTCTGATCTTTATGCCTGGTTTGTCAGCGAGTGCGAGGAATTGTGTAGTCAAGCGTTCCGCCCCGTTGATTTTGACAATGATTATCGCCGCGTTGGCGAAGCCCATAAATTGAACGGAGAGCAATTGGGGCTGTTTAAAGCGCTCTATCGCTGGCGAGGGCAAACCGGAATTGAGAAGGATCAGACTGTTAATCATATCGCTAGAGATCCGCAGTTGGTTGAAATTGCGCAAAAGCAGCCCGCCAGTATTAACCAGTTAAGACAAATAGAGGGGCTCCACCCTCGCTCCATTCGTATTCATGGTGAGGCATTGTTGCGAGAAATTGAGCATTATCAGGCCGAAGGCGGCCAGCCTGAATCACCGATAATCAATCCGCGTGACCTGTCACAGTTTAAATCTTTAAGCGATAAACTGGGCGCCGCAGTAAAAAATTTCGCTTCAACTCGATCGATCGCACCGGGGTTGCTCGCGAGTAAGCGTAACCTCAGAAAAATCGCTTATGCTCAACTTAGCCAGGAAGCTTTTCCACCAATATGGTATGGCTGGCGAGCAAAAGTACTCAAACCTTTGTTCGAGCCGATATTTTCGCAATATTTAGCTTCGGATCCCGACTGACTCTGGTTAAAATTAGCACCTGAATCATTGGATCCAGTTTTGACTTTATGGCCGGTTTTAAGACGGGTTTAAAAAAACTTCCGCCCACGCGACAAATTGAAAGAGAACTCACTATGTTAGCCAGCGTGTATCGCAGCTTAAAAAAAGATGAAATGTATTTGTATGTTGCAGTCAAAGACGACTTTAGCCAGGTTCCCGACGAGCTGTTGCGGGTGTTTGGTGCGCCGCAATTTTCACTTCAGCTTAATCTGGCCAAACGAGATAAGCTTTCGCGTGTCGAAATAGAAGAAGTCAGGTCAAAGCTGAAAAACGAAGGTTATTTTTTGCAGATGCCACCGGTTATCCATCAAAATCGGGCGGACGGCCAGTCCACGCGGTCGTCCGGCGCGGACAAAAGGAAAAAATGAATATGGACTTTCGAGTGCTGCTGAGCCTGTTATTCCTGTTGAACGGTCTGGTCAACCCTAACGCGGCTGAATCGGTTACCCAAAATGAAGCCACTGAGTCGACCGAATTGGTGGCAGCGGAGCCGGCAATATCAAAGCCGCTGACAACATTAGAAGCGTTTGAACAATGGAAGCAGCAGTTGGAACCTGCCATGTTGCAACAGGGCGCGAGTGAGTCCCTAGTTAAGGATATCCTTCAGTCGCTGGTTTATCTGCCCCGGGTTGTCGAGCTGGATCGCAGACAACCCGAAAGTGTGATGTCGCATGAAACCTATTTAAGCAAAGTGATCCCGGAATGGAAAGTCAAACGCGCGCGTGAGGAGTTCAAAAAAAATCTGACGCTGTTGCAGCAGGCGGAACAAAGTACCGGAGTTGCTGCGCGTTTTATCGTCGCTTTGTGGGGCAAGGAAAGTAATTTCGGCACTATTACCGGTAATTTTCATGTGCCTAGTGCCCTGGCTACCCTGGCTTTTGATGGGAGGCGAGCGAAGTTTTTTGAGCGGGAGCTTATGGCGGCGACCAAGATCCTTGCCGAGGGGCACGTGTCTAACCGAGAAATGTTAGGCAGCTGGGCGGGCGCTATGGGAAACAGCCAGTTTATGCCGAGTAGCTTCTTACGTTACGCGGTAGACGCCAATGGTGACGGAAAGAAGGATATCTGGAGTGACAAGCAGGATATTTTTGCCTCGATGGGCAATTTTCTGGCACGTTCCGGATGGCAAAAAGATAGAACCTGGGGACGGCAGGTCAAACTTTTGCAGCCGTTTGAAAGCTATAAAACTGGCAAGAAAAATGGCCTGTCGCTCGCTGAATGGCAACGTCAGGGGGTCAGACGCAGCGACCTGAGCGACCTGCCCAAAGCCGAGCTTGAGGCTTACATGATTGCGCCAGGCGGTGAAAAAGGGCGTATTTATCTCGTCTATTCCAATTTTGACGTGCTGATGCGCTGGAATCGCTCCCACTATTTTGCTACCGGTGTCGGTTATCTGGCCGATCGAATTGGTTATCCAAAAATTAAGTAGCGCCGGCTTTCGAGTAAACCGGCTATTTTGCCAAATCACAGTCACGACTTGTTGCAAGGAAAAAGCATGCCAACGAACCCATGGTTCACAGCACAGATAACCGATGAAGAGGGTAAACCTGTCCGCGACTTTGCTTCGCCGGTGAGTAAAGTTGTCTGCGTCGGCCGTAATTATGTTGCTCACGCCAAAGAGCTGAATAACCCGGTACCGTCTCAGCCGCTGCTTTTTATTAAACCCAATACCAGTCTGGTTCGGTTGCAGAGTGAAATCAAAATTCCGGTCGGCGGTTCAGACTGTCATCACGAGTTGGAGCTTTCAATTTTGATCGGCGATCGATTGAAAGACGCGACGCCCCAACAATGTATCAATGGCATTGCGGGGGTCGGGCTGGCTCTGGACCTGACTTTACGTGAGCTGCAATCGCAATTGAAAAAAAGTGGTAAGCCCTGGGAAAAAGCCAAGGGATTTGATGGCGCTTGCCCGGTGAGTGGATTTTTGCCTTTTGATCAGGGCTTAGACCTGAGTTCACTGGAGTTTGCCATGAAAAAAAATGGTAAGCTGGTACAACAGGGTTACAGTAATAATATGATTTTCCCGGTCGATGTATTGCTCTCGGATATTTCGAATCACTTTACTTTATTGCCGGGTGATATCGTCCTTACCGGAACGCCTGAAGGCGTCGGTGAGTTAAATGCTGGAGATGAACTTAAGTTATCTCTGCAGCGACAGCCGTGGGCCGAATGCCGCGTCGACGCCAGATAAAGACTGTGGCGATAGAGAACCTGCCAGTAAAGATCGGCGTAAGTTAGCGGCTATAAGAGACTAATGAAATTGACAAATAAAGATCGATTCTGGGAGCGCATCCCGCTTAAACAGTTGAATGAGCAGCAGTGGGAATCATTGTGCGATGGGTGTTGCCAATGTTGTGCGCACAAGCTGCAGGATGACGACACCGATGAGATTTTTAAAACTAACGTGGTTTGCCAGTACCTTGATAGCGACAAGTGCCACTGCACCGTCTATCCCGATCGGCACCGATACGTGCCTGACTGCATTAAAATAACCCCCGAAAACGCTGGTAGCCTGCCATGGGTGCCTGAAACCTGCGGCTATCGGCGTGTAGCGCTCGGCAAGCCATTGCCAAAATGGCACCCACTGGAAACAGGCGAATCCGGTTCGGTGCGTACGGCGGGTGCTGTTGTGACCGGTAAAGTCGTGAGTGAGGCGGATGTGGATGATGATGATCTGGAGGATTTTATCGTCGCTGATACTTATTTTTCTGCCGGGGTCGAAGACTAACCCGGCAGAAAACCGGGCGAGCTGCGGACTGCCCTGTTTGCCAGAATCCAGACTTTTCGCATCCTGCTTATTAAGCAGCAAATTTGTCTGTTGCTAAAACTGCCTGCCGCGCTATTGGTCAGTCGTACAGTTCGACCGGCTCTCGGCTATCCATCATGTCTAATAACTGAATGGTGATCGAAACAAAGTCGTGGTCGGTGATAATGCCGACCAGTTTGTTTTCCGCGTCTACCACGGGTAAACAACCGAGTTTTTTGCGGTAAATTAAGTGCGCGGCGTCTGCGATTTTGACCGAAGCGTCGACGGTTGTGATTTCAGTGACCATGATGTCGGCGATCAATGTGCCTGCTTCAATTTTTGAAAGCTCCTCGCTATCCACGTAATCTTGCGAACTGATCCCGTAGGTCATTACATTGCGCTGGCTCACCAGCCCGATCAGCTGATTGCTATCGTCTACTATTGGGATGTGACGAAAGCGGTTTTTCTGCATCAGTTCACGCGCGTCATGCAGGCTGTTATAACGAGACAACGTTTTTGGCTGTTTACTCATCATTTCTTCTACGGTGATCATGCTAATACCTCACTCGTTACTGGTTAGATATCGGTTGTAATGAGAATAAGTCGGCGGCCTGTATTTATGCTAACCCTGCCACCCAGGCATGAATGTGACCTTGATCAAGCCTTAATCCGGTAGAAAAAAAGCACTGTTAACTAATTACCCAAACTTTACCGCCTATCTAACTGAATAATATGAAATTTATCTCTAATTGGTCTACACTGGGCGAGTAACCTGTTTGGTCACTACTGGCCAGGTCTCGGAGAGAACAATAAAATCTATGAGAGCACAAAAAAAACACTTCCTCTTTCTGCTGGCATTAATCGTTTTTACGGCAGGTATTTTCGCTGAGGCTAAGCCCGCATCCACGAGCAAGCAAGTCAAGCCCGATGTCCGCCTGTTGATTGATATTTCTGGCAGCATGAAGACCAACGACCCGAATAATCTACGTATTCCTGCGTTGCAGTTGGTGACAAATTTAATGCCAGCGGGTGCCGAATCGGGTGTTTGGGCGTTTGGGCGTTACGTCAATATGATGGTGCCGCTGGCGCAGGTAGACAGTCGCTGGCAACAACAGGCGACAAAAGCGGCGCGCAAAATAAATTCCGCCGGTCTTTTTACCAATATCGGTTCGGCTATGTCCAAGGCCAGTTACGGCTGGCGCAGTCCAAATCCCTTGGAAAAACGCAGTATGATTCTGTTAACTGACGGCATGGTGGATATCGACAAAAATCCACAGGTGAATGCGCTGGCGAGGAAAAAAATTCTGCAGGATATTCTGCCCAAACTAAAAGCCGCCAAGGTTGCCATTCATACCATCGCACTCTCTCAAAATGCCGATCATGAATTATTGAAAACATTGTCCACGCAAACTGACGGTTGGTATCAGGCGGTTGACTCTGCCGAAGAGCTGGAAAAAGTGTTTCTGAAAATATTTGAGCAGGCGGCCGACAGAGACAGCTTGCCGTTAGAAGATAACCAATTTAACGTGGACGCCAGCATTGAGGAAATGACGCTGCTGGTATTTAAACAAAAAAATGCCAATGACACTCGTCTGGTGGACCCGAATGGACAGGCAATTGCCACCGCTTCGGGTGACGGCAAAGTTCGCTGGTTCGGTACAGCAGGATACGATTTGATCACCGTAAAAAAACCGGTGGGCGGAAAGTGGCGCATTGAAGCCGAAGTCGACCCGGATAATCGGGTCATGGTGGTGAGTAACCTGGGCTTGAATATAAAAGAGGTTCCCAATAATTTGCTCGCAGGGGAAGCCATTGATTATCAGCTAAGTCTGGTGGAAGAAGGGGAAGTGATCCGCAAGCAGGATTTTTTAAAGCTGGTGGAGGCCAGGTTAATTCAAAACCGGGCGGGCGAAACCAGCCGACTGGCGATGTTTTTTGACCCAGTAAGTTCTCAATTTAAACAAAATTTCTTTACCGATGATTTTGAAGGTGTGTTAGATCTTACGCTGGAAGTGAAAAGCCCGACTTTTGAACGAATACGCAAACACGCGATCAATATATACGGTTCGCCGCTGCAGCACGAAATAACAGTTTCAGACAAGCAGGAAGATCCACATCTGATTTCCCTGATCGTTCGATCCGATATTGTCAAACCCGATTCACTCAAAGTTTCGGCTACTTTGACTTTTCCTGATGGCGAGAAGCAATATCTTGCGGTGGAAGATTTTAGCCAGCCGATTGAAGTGCGAGTGCTGCCACAGGGTGGCGATTATTCTCTGGCAATGGAGATTGAAGGTGAGTCGGTGTTAGCGCGTCAATTTAAAGTGTCTCCGGCGCCGATTGAATTCAATGCGCCGGCGCTGACCGGTTTTGCTGTCGAAATTCCAGAAGCGGCTGAGGAAGCACCCCAACCCGAAGAAGTGACACCTCCGGTTGAGGAGGAGCTTATCGAGCCGCAAGTTAAAAATGAAGAGCAAAAACCGCCTGAAGTTTTAAAACCGGCAGAAGAACAACCTCAGGAAGATGAAGTCGACTGGACTATGTGGCTGTATGTCGGACTGGGTATCAACCTGTTCCTGGGCGTGCTGGGATTTTTCGGCTGGAAGTTATTCAAAAAACGCAGCCAGATGAGCGCGGTACTGCTCACCAATGAGCTATCTATCGACGACGATGAGTCAGGCGAAGGAGCCGCAGTAAATTCAGTCGCAGAAAAAAACGAGGGTAAACAATGAATACTCCAGTAGTTTCCTGGTTGCTGATAGCTGAAATTACTCTGCCTTTTATCGTTTTGAGCCTGGTGTTAATTGCGATGCTGCTAAACGGCCGCAAAAAAAACAAAGAGGCGGCGCATAAACTTATCCTTAAAATAAAAAACAACGAGCAACGACAAAGAAATAATCTGCAGGATTTTTTATCCAAAAAGCTTGCGCTGGATGATGCCATTGCGAGAAATACCAGCAAAAAAATAATCAACGAAAGAAAATTTCTATTTCGTAACTTAATCAGCGCACTGCTCGATAAAAATGTCGACGCCTTGGCGATGCTGGAAGAAGATCTGACTCGAATTACCGACCATTACCATAATCTCAAAGTACAGCTGGAAGCTACTGGCGAGAGCGACGCTGATGCACTGAAAGAGAACGAAGAGAATAAAGCGACTATTGAAGAGCTCAAGCAGGAAATAAAAAGTCTCAAACACGAAGTGCACGTCACTTTGACTACGCTGAATAATATTTTTGGCGAGTTCAGCTCTATGTTTGGCGAAGAAGTGCCCGACACTGAAATGTCAGTCGATCAGATTATTACCGCAATGGAAACATTTTCAAATAAGAACGCCACCGATGATTCGGCCGTTGACGCTGAATCTGATGAGAAGGCATTCGAGGAAGATACAGAATTAGAGGAACAAGAGCCGGATGCTTTTAACCAGAACACCGATGAAAATTCAGAAGCTGAACCGGAAAAAGAAGACCCAGCTGTAGCGAATCAATCTGCTGAAGAAATTCCGGAGCCAGAGAACGCCAGCGATGTAGAGGGCGAAAGTAAGTCGGATGAGGACGATGCGCTGGATTTCTCCATTGATAGTGATTTAGACGACATAGACAGCGCACTGGACGAGTTGGAATTAGGGCAGTCCGAAGTCGAGGAGCCATCCTGGGACGAAGCTTTTGAGGAGAGTGGCGATAAAATAGAGGATAAAGATTGAGCGCGCTGATCAAGTTTTAACCAGCTCAGCATTAATTTACCGATTTTTGCAAAATATCGTTGACACGATCCGAGGGGCTACGTATTATTGCGCCCGCTGAAACGCAGTAACCAGAGGCTTTTCTGAACGAGGCTTCATCTAATGGTTACACCCGGTGCGGAGTGGTAGTTCAGCTGGTTAGAATACCGGCCTGTCACGCCGGGGGTCGCGGGTTCGAGTCCCGTCCACTCCGCCATTATTTAAACAATCAAAGCTGCCTGATGGCGGCTTTTTTTGTGCCTGAAGAATTCACAGGCTCGCTACATCGGTTGTTATTTGATATTCACGCGCGTCATTTGTTCATGTCCTGGTTTGTTACCACTTGACCGCTTCTATGCCGAGTTAGACTGGCAAATTATGGGCTATTAATTTATGATATTGAACATCATAAAAATTATCAGAATTTCTGGAAAGAGGGACACAAATGAAAAGGCTAGCGATCGCGGTAATTCACGGCCTGGGTAGTGAAGAAGAATACTACTCGGTCGAACTTAAGCATCGAATTACTGAAGAATATGTGAATGGTGCTGAAGGGCGCCTGGAAGACGAATTGTTGTTCCACGAGATTTACTGGGGAGACCTGATCAAGGAAGAGCTGGAAAGTTTCAGAACAAAAGCCAATTATAAGGGTGATCTGGCCTATCAGAATCTGCGTCAAATCATGACCGACGCGCAGGCGTTGTCGCTGCTCTATCGCCCGGGAAATGAATTATACGAAGCCATCAATAACCGTATCGCCGATGGCTTGCAAAAATTTGCCGCACACAGGCGGGTTAATGGCGACGATACACCGCTGGTGGTATTGGCTCATTCATACGCCGGGGTGATGATGTCCCATTACATCAAGGAAATGAAGCAGACAGATTCGCAAAGAAGCAATTTTGAGACAATGAAGACACTTGCCGGTTACATCACTTTTGGTAATCCGATGGGCTTATACGCCATGCATTCTGCGCATTCTCCCCTGGGTGAGCCGTGCGATATTGTTGGAGAAAAACTCGAAGAAGATCTGAAAAAACGCGCTCGCTGGTATAATTTTTATGATAAAGACGACATTATCGCCTATCCGTTAAAAGGTCTTTCACAGGCATTTGATAGCTGCGTTCACGCTGACTTCGAAATCAACGTGGGTAGCCCGGCAACCTCATGGAATCCCGCCTGTCATACGGGTTACTGGGAAGACAAAGACTTTTATCGGCCGGTCGCGGAGTTTCTGGGAGAATTAAAAGCGCCTCACTCTTTCTGGCAGAATTGATCGAGAGACCAGCGAGTAGTTAATAGCTTAGGCTATCAAAGCCCGCGCAAGCGGGCTTTTTTAATGTGAACCTGCACGGGTTAATTCAATCCGAGTGTTATTAAGGTCTCAGCCTACCCATCTTTTCATTTGTAGCGGTCAGTTCCATTACTGCGCGCTTTTGGCTATCAAGTAAAAATATTTCAAGAACCAAGCAATCCATCTATGCAATCAGACGAAATCCAATGTAGCCACAGCCTGCAGGTGAATAACCTGGAGCGAGCGATCAGGCAACGTCAGAAAAAGCGAATGCCGTTTGACCAGTTACAGAAAAAACTGAATGCATTGGTTCAGCGTTCTACCCGGCAGACGCAATCAATCGCCGCACAGATAGGCGATATCAATATTCAGTCTGACCTACCGATTTATCACAAGGTTTCACAAATAAGGCAACTGCTAGAGCACAATCAGGTGCTGGTTATCGCTGGCGAAACCGGTTGCGGTAAAACCACCCAACTACCCAAAATTTGCCTGCAGGCGGGTCTGGGTATTCGCGGTCAGATAGCGCACACACAACCCCGTCGGGTGGCGGCCACCAGCGTTGCCAGGAGAATTGCAGAAGAAGTTGGCGAGCCGATCGGTGGTAAAGTGGGTTACTCGGTTAGATTTAACAACAAGCTAAGTGAACTGACTCGCATAAAATTGATGACCGACGGTATCCTGTTGAGCGAAATCGAGTCGGATCCACTGCTGTCACGCTATGAAGTCGTTATTATCGACGAAGCGCACGAGCGGAGCCTGAATATTGATTTTCTACTCGGATTTTTGAAACAGGTTTTAAGCAAAAGAAAAGATCTCAAGCTGATCATTACTTCGGCGACCATCGACCCGCAGCAATTCTCACGCTACTTTAACAACGCGCCTGTGCTAACGGTTGAAGGGCGTAGTTATCCGGTCGAAGTGCGCTACCGGGAGTTAGCCAGCGATGCGGTGCAAACGACTCAGGAGCCGTTGCTCGCGGCGGTTGAAGGAGCCGTGGACGAATGCCTGTCGCAGTCAGCAGGAGATATTTTGATTTTTGCCGATGGCGAAGGCCAGATCAAATCGGTGGTTAAGCATTTGCAAAATCAGAAATATCCCAATACGAAAGTTTTACCGCTTTACGCGCGCCTTGGGATCAGCCAGCAGCAACAAATATTCAAACCCCTCAGTCAGCGTAAAATCATCATTTCGACCAATGTCGCTGAAACTTCGCTGACGGTGCCCGGAATAGTGTTTGTGATTGACATTGGTACAGCCAGGATCAGTCGCTTTAGCCATAGAAACAAAATTCAGCAGCTGCCAGTTGAAAAAGTCTCACGCGCCAGCGCAGATCAAAGAAAAGGGCGTTGCGGTCGGATCAGCGCAGGGATCTGTATCAGGCTCTACAGTGAGCAGGATTTTGAACAACGGGAAGAATTCACCTGTGCCGAAATTCAGCGCACAAACCTGAGCGCCGTCGCGTTACGTCTGCTGAGTCTGGGCGTCGACAAAGTTGAAAATTTTCCTTTTATGCAGATGCCCGACGAGAAGGCGTGGAAAGTCGCATTTAACAGCTTGTTTGAGTTGGGCGCGATCGACGACCAGCGCAAAATCTCGCCTATCGGAAAATTAATGGCACGCCTGCCGGTTGACCCTCAATTAGCACGTATCCTGGTGGACCCGCAATTGGCGGCTACGGATGAAATGTTGATCATTTGTTCTTTGATGAGCGTAAGAGAAGTCAGAGAACGGCCGCATGAAAAACAGCAAAAGGCCGATGCCTGTCATCGGGTCTATCATCAGGAACATTCCGACGTACTAACGGCGGTAAATTTATGGCGAAAACTGGCAGAGCAACGATTGAGCACCAGCTCCAACGGGTTTAAACAATGGTGTAGCAAGAATTTCATTAATTTTCTGGGCTGGCTGGAGTGGCGCAAAGTTTACACGCAACTCAAACAGGCGGTTGAGGAGCTCGGCATCAAAGTTAACACCACGCCAGCCAAAGACGATCAGGTCCACCAGTCACTTATTTCCGGATTTATTACCCACATCATTAACAAAACCAATGAGCCTCATTATTTGGGCGTGCGAGCGATGAAAGTGTGGCTGCATCCATCATCCCTTGCCTTCAAGCAGAAAAAGAACTGGCTGGTTTCGGCTGAAATGATTGAAACGGAAAAATTGTATGCGCGCATGAACGCTCAAATACAGCCGCAATGGATCGAATCGTTTGCTTCGCATCTGCTCAAAGATCATTACACTCAAGTGCATTGGCGTAAAAAAAATGGCCAGGTAATGGCGTATCTGGACCGTACCTTATATGGTCTACCGGTAGTGAATCAGCGATTGGTCAGTTACGCCAAAGTTGATCCGGAAAAATGCCGGGAAATTTTTCTGATTGACGCGCTGGCGCGAGATCAGCTCAATGAGACTTTTCCCTTTATACTCGCTAATCGAAAAATTCTATCTGAACTTGCTGAGCAAGAGCAAAAGCAGAGACTTAACAATATAAGAATTGACGAACAAAACCTGGCGGACTTATATGCGCAGCAATTGCCCGAGCACATTTGTAGCTCAAGCGCGCTAAAAAAATGGCTTATTAAAGACAAGGTAAAGCGTAATCAGCAACTGAGTTTTAACCTTGACCAGCTGACGCGGCAGACAGCCGGGGAGGCTGAAGCTTATCCCGCTTTTATCAGGGTCAAAGGCGTCGAATTGAAGCTTGCGTATACCTTCGCACCGGGTGAGCCGGAGGACGGTTTAAGCGTAGAAATCCCGGAGAACATGATCGCACAGTTTAACGATAGAGATTTCGATTGGCTGGTTCCCGGTTATCTGGAGGAAAAAATACTGGCGACCATCAAATCGTTACCCAAAGCGATCCGTCGCGACCTGATCCCGCTAGCCGAAACAGCGCATAATTGTTATCAAAGTCTGCTGGAAGGCGATCGTTCGGGTAAATTATTTGTCGCTGAGCTGGCAAGGGTGCTGCAACGAGAAAGCGGTAAGCAAGTCAGGGCCACAGATTTTGATATGACAAAAGTGCCGCCACATTTGATCGCTAAATATAGAATTGTGCGAGCCGCTGGCAAGGTAGAGCAATTGAGAAACCTCAGCGACGCCAGAACAATCGCGATAAGTATAGAGCCAACGGGTAGCGGCAATAACGTATTTTATCGGGACTGGCAGTTTGGCGATTTTGAAGTCGAAAAGCTGGAAATCGAAAAACTGGACAAGCAACAACAGCGTACCAGCCGAATATTTCAGGGTTTAGCCGATTGTGGCAGCAAGGTTAGCATCAACCAGTTTGCAACTTTTGATCTGGCATGGGAAAGTCATGTGAGAGGAGTCGCCCGGCTTCTACTGCTTCAATCTGAAGGCCAGTTGAAACAGTTTATGCGAGGCTGGCCGGAAAAAAAACAGCTGGAGCATCTCTCCATTCGTTTTCGCGGCTTCTCTGGTTTGTTTGACGATCTGGCTCTACTTTGGGCGTGTTCGCTGGTGAAGGAGGGCTTAAACCAAAGTGGTGGCAACGAAACACTTTTTAAAAGACTGCTAGCAAAATTCCGCGCAGATTATCGGCAACAGTTATCAGACTGGCTGAATACGATCCTGCCCTTGATTCGGCAGAGAGAGGCGCTGTACGCGAAGATCGCGACACTGAGCAGCAGGGCTTATCCAGAGTCTATTAACGACCTGAAAAGCCAGCTAGAGCAGCTTTGGTCCAGTGAGCGATTGCAAAACGCGAGCGAGAGCCTGTTTGTCGACTATTCGCGATACCAGCAGGGCGTGGAGCTGCGGCTGAAGCGAATTCTGGCCAATTATCCCAAAGAGCAACAGGCGATGGAGGTCTGGAATGAATGGCAGCGCTGGTGGTTGGAGCTTAGGGAAAATAGCGTTAAAAAGACCGCTCGCCCACAGACAAATCTGCAGCTGGACAAGCTCTTCTGGAGTCTTCAGGAATTTAGACTCAGTCTTTTTTCTCCAGGAGCGCGAATAAAGGGCAGCATTTCGGCAAAAAAACTACAAAAACTATTTGAAAGTGTCGAATCTCCTGAAGACTGATCTCCATTTTTCCAGCAATGATGACTGGTCGTATCACTAGTTACAGTCAAGATTGCTGTCAATAAATATCAATAAAAACAATAGGTTAAATGCTTAAGTCTGCTCCAGCATGCAATTGGCTGCGCCAGGCCAGCAGTCACCTGTGACTCCATTCACAAATCAGTCTGAAACAAGATGAAACATTTTTGAAATTTGCTATGCTTTAAAGAGCTGGTTAATTATTAATCAGTCTGGAGTTGTTGTTAGATCTGTTCCATTGTTAGGCGCACTACGGACTACCTGCGGTTGATGTTTAAAAGAGGTCGTTTGCCATGCCAGTTACCATTTCGAGATCCTTTCATTTATTCGCTGTTACTCTCGTCAGCGTCCTGTTTTCTGTAGCTTACCTTATCGGCTCAAGTAGTGTCTGTCAGGCGGTTGAATTTAAATTCGCTGAAAATCTGCGGATTGAGTCAGTCAATAATTTAAGTGAGAGTTTTGGTGTCGCAGGCGTGGAAATGAGTTTATTGGGGCGGCATTCTGGCGCATATCTGGCTGGCGTAAACGATGGACATTTTCCTCACAACAGCCGCATGTCCGGCAACTTTTACCAGACTGGCGAATTCAATCCTGAAATTTCCTTATTTGTTAGCGGGCGCGCGGCCAGTCAGCCTGACAGACTAAATTTGAACAAGCCGAAGCGGGCATTGTCCAGCGAACATAATCGCTATAAGAACACTAAGCCAGCGATCTACCGACTTACCCTGAAAGGGTATTCGATTCTCGAGTATTCGCGTTATCGCACCGATACCTGGGGCTTGAATAAAGTCAAAAACGATATTTTCAGGAAACCGCAAATTATGTTTTCCTTCAGCAAGCAATTTTAAAGCCGCCAGGAATTTTTCCTGAACGAACCTCTACTCTTTCCAATAATTTTTCTCACCGATTGTCTGTAACCGTCGCTTAAGCAACCTTAACCTCAACTATTCAACAAGCTTAGTTCAGCTTTAATTTCTTAAAAATATGAGTTTGGAATTCGCTATTTTCTTACAAAAGCGGATGTTCGGGAGCAGGTAAAGAGAACTATATCGTTGAAAAAACTGATTAGTTTTATTCGGCCCTTGTTTGCACGCCGGACAGTCTCTCGCGCTGATCTTCAGAAAAAAGTTTACTTTTAGCGTCACAGGGATTAAAGTACTATTTATTCAGATAGTGGTTATTTGCCCTCGGGCAGTCGCCATTAAACGGGCAACAGCCATAAGGAAATATAAATGAAAGAGCTTACCAACCGACAAAGTGAAGTGTTTGATACCCTCAAGCAATACGTGGAGCGATATGGCATCGCGCCAACTCACGTTGAGCTGGCCGAGTTAATCGGCGTTAGCTCTTCCAAAGCGGCAGCTGATCACTTAAAAGCGCTTGAGAAAAAAAATGTTATTAAAATATACGCGGACAAACCGCGCGGTATTCAAATTCTGGAAAGTAACGACAACGAATTGCCGCTGATTGGCTCGGTAGCCGCGGGACTTCCCATAGAAGCTATCGAAAATGTCGAAACCTATGTGACCATCCCCGAAGTTCTCAAGCGAAAAAAGCCGACATTTTTGTTGCGGGTTCGCGGTGACAGTATGATTGATGAAGGGATCCTCGACGGCGATTTAATCGCGGTTCGTAAAACTAATATTGCCGAGGTTGGGCAAATTGTGGTCGCGCGGATAGACGATGAAGTAACCGTCAAGCGCCTTGAGCGGCAGGGTAATAATGCGGTATTACAACCTGCAAACGACTGTTATCAGCCGATTATACTGCCGGCCGAAGACCTGGCAATTGAGGGGAAATTTGTCGGTTTGATCCGCGCCTGAATCGAATATTGCGACAAACGGATAATTCGCAAATCAGGGCGTTATCCGCTAGAATGGCCGCCCCCAAAAGCGGCTCAAATGTGCACATGAAATTTGTAATCAAATTATTTCCCGAAATTATCATCAAGAGCAAGCCCGTCAGAAAGCGGCTGATCGCTCAGTTGAAAAAAAACCTTCGCAAAGTACTCTCGCCGTTAGACCCTGAGATTGACGTTAGCGGATCCTGGGATTATGTCGAAGTAAACACCAGCAATGATGATGCGCACCTGGCAGAGCGAGTTCTGCAAAAGCTGGCTTGTACGCCCGGTATCGATTTTATCCTCAAAGTGAAAAGCCATGGGTTTGAATCTATCGAAGACATAGCCGCGGTGACCGTAACGGAATACGCTGAACAAGTCAGCGGTAAAAGCTTTTGTGTGCGAGCCAAAAGAAGCGGCAGACACCCTTTTAATTCGACTCAAATAGAGCAAAAAGCAGGTGGCGCGCTGCTGCACAATAGCGTCGACAGCAGAGTTAAACTCAAAGATCCGGAAGTGACGGTACAGCTCGAAATTAAACAAGACCAGTTGCTGACAATTGAATCGCGCACTCAGGGGCTTGGCGGCTTTCCACTGGGACAGCAAGAATCCTGTATTAGTCTGATTTCGGGTGGCTTCGACTCTTCGGTGGCCAGTTATTTGATGATTAAGCGGGGGATCCGAGCGCATTTTCTGTTTTTTAACCTGGGCGGCATGGCCCACGAAGTCGGCGTGAAACAGGTTGCACACTACCTGTGGGACAGATACGGCTCGTCACACCGAATATTATTTATTAGCATCCCTTTCGAAGCGGTGGTCTCGGAAATACTGTCTAAAATCGACCATTCGCAAATGGGCGTGGTACTTAAACGTCTGATGCTGAAAGTCGCCGACCGCGTCGCCGAAGAATTTAATGCGCCAGCTGTAGTGACCGGGGAATGTGTTGGCCAGGTTTCCAGCCAGACGCTGACCAATTTAGCCGTGATCGACCAGGCCACCTCTCGTTTGACCCTTCGTCCACTAATCGCAATGGATAAGCAGGAAATCATATCCTTATCCAGAAAAACGGGAACCGAGGAGTTTGCTGCCGTTATGCCTGAATATTGTGGGGTAATTTCCGACCGGCCGACCACTCGCGCCAAACTGGCAAAAGTACAAAAAGAAGAAGAAAATTTTGATTTTGGCATTTTGGACGCTGCGTTTGAACAGCGCAAGGTAGAGAATATCGACCAGCTCTATCAGTCGAGCGAAAATATCGAGTCGATCGAAGTGGTTTCCACGCCAACGATTTCCGATACTGTTATTGATATACGCCATCCGCATGAACTCGCGTTAAAACCGTTAACTCTGACGCGGAATCCGGTGGTCAACATACCCTTTTTCAAACTGCAATCCAGTGAGCTATTGGACAAGGAAACATCGTACCTGCTTTATTGCGACAAAGGTGTTATGAGCCAACTCCAGGCCGAGGAACTCAGCGCCAAAGGATTCCAGGTAAAGGTGTACCAGCCGGGCTAGTTTTTTATCTATCCGAGGTGTGTACCCTGGAAACACCTCGGGTAAAGCGACTATCAGCAATTGATGTTATTACCGCTCGCATTTTCGTGGATCCCGTCGCCATCGGCGTCGTCGGAAGGACGGATTCTACCGGCTTTGGTAATAAATAGTGCGCGCGACAGGCGTGATTTTTCCTTAAAACAGATTTCAAATGTGCCATTTTGATGGTTGGTGATCCCGGTTTGCATCCATTGTAACGAGCTGGTTCTTCCAAATGCCCGGAAGCGGAGGCTGATCCTTTCTTCCTGTAGTGCATGCCATGTCAGTAGTTGGTCGCCAGCGTTAAATATTCGATCCTGATTATCGTCAACAAACGCCATATACCCATCGCTCCACCCACGGCTGCAGGTTTGACCGTCCACTGTGGGACACAGAGTCACTTTTTTTGATTGGGTGACAGCCGTTTTGCGCGCGAGTTGCAGGGTGCCACGGAGTTGACTGAGTTCGCTGTACAATTTACTTCGATTGATCAAATCGTCAAACGCCGGCAAACCGATATTAAATAAAATACCGATAATAGCAATCACCAGGATCAGCTCGATTAGTGTCATACCGCGCTGATTTGAAGTCCGTAAAAGTAGTTTGTTCATTTTCAATCCCTGAAATGTTGAGTCAGGGCAACAAGGTAGCAGTAATGCTATTCAGGGAGCTAGAGTCAAACGCTTAAAGGGATTGATGTTTTTTGCGCGACAGATTGTCGGTCATTTCCGCTTCGAGCGTGAGATATTCGCCCGAAAGGGTGTAAGCAAAAAAAACTGAGCTGACAGGCGTTATTCGATATCGAGTTTTTTCAGTTTGTAACGCATCGCGCGGAAGCTGATCCCGAGTATCTTAGCCGCTTGAGTTTTGTTACCCCCGGCTTGCTCCAGTGCGCTCAATATCTCTGCGGACTCAATTTTTTCCAGGTATACGTCAAGGGGTACATTTGAGCGCGCGTTGGAGGTCGTCGGTTTTTGTTGAAATGGTGTCTCCGCGGTGGTTGACGACTCCAGGCTAAGGTCGTCCTTTTGAATAACTTCGCCGAGAGACAAAGTGACCGCTCGTTCAAGGATATTTTCCAGCTCTCGAATGTTGCCGGGAAAGCTGTAATGCTGCAACGCTTGTAATGCATCATGGGTGATTTCGATTGGTTCGAACCCGTGGGAGTCAGCAATTTGCTGCAATAAAAAGCGGGCAATATCAGGAATGTCGGCGGTTCTCTCACGCAGTGGAGGAACCAGAAGCTCGATCACGTTGATTCGATAAAAAAGATCCTGTCGAAAAATTTCCTTTTCAACTAGCTCTGCCAGGTTTTTGTGACTCGCGCTCAAGATGCGAACGTCAATTGGAAACTCTTTTTCGCTGCCGACCGGCCGAATACTTTTTTCCTGGATCGCACGCAACAATTTAACCTGCATATTCAGGGGTAACTCGGCAATTTCATCCAGAAAAAGCGTGCCGCCATTAGCCGCTTCAAATAACCCGGCCTTGTCAGACAGAGCGCCGGTAAAGCTGCCTTTTTTATGCCCAAAAAATTCACTTTCCATCAATTCCGCCGGTATCGCGCCGCAATTAACCGGGACAAAAGATTTGTCTGCACGGGGGCCTTTGTAGTGAATGAGCTTGGCCACCAGCTCTTTGCCCGTGCCTGACTCGCCGCATATATAGACAGGCGCCTGGCTGCGCGCGAGCTTTAAAATAGTCTGCTTGAGCTGTTTCATTACCGGCGTGTTGCCGATTAATTGTTTTTTGATCTTTAGTTTCGGTTGTATCGCCGATGCTTGCGGCCGGCTAAGTTTAAGCGCTGACTGAATAAGATTTCTCAGGGCGTTTAAATCCACGGGCTTGGACAAAAAGTCAAAAGCGCCCGCTTTCATCGCGTCAATGGCAATTTCCATATTGCCGTGTGCCGTGATCAGAGCAACCGGCAGTGTCGGGAAACTCTGCTGAATATGAGCCACTAATTCGATCCCGTCCCCATCGGGAAGTCGCATGTCCGTGAGGCAGATATCAAATTTTTGCTGTTCCAGCCATTGGTAGGCTTGTTGCAGATTTTCGGCTTTGCGCGTGTCGATATCCATCCGCGTCAGGGTGATCCCGAGTAATTGAAGAATGTCCGGCTCATCGTCGACGATAAGAGCGACAGGTTTGTTTTGCATCACGGCGATCCTGAATGATTATTTTAACTGTGGCGTATTTTAAGTCGCCTATTATTACTTAAATGGACGGTAGCCACCAATCTGCCTTTAAATGGACGGTAGCCACACAATTTGACTAAAAGCTAAAAAGTTCTTTCTGGGTTAAATTGGCGGCAGAAAAACTGATCCTGAAACAGGAGCCGCCAGTGACCAGCGGAATATAATCCAGACGTGCACGGTTGGCTTCGCACAATTCTTTTGACAGGTAAAGCCCCAGCCCGGTTCCAGTGCGCGAGGTGGTGAAAAAAGGCTCAAAAATTTTCTCCGACAAATCCGGCGGGATGCCTTCTCCCTTGTCAATTACGTCCAGAAAAGCCGTGTGACTGTGCGGTTCGACGCCAATCATCACCGTGACAACTGGCTTTCCGACCTTGAGCTCACTGTGTCTCGCGGCGTTGTCGATCAGATTGGTCATTATTTGTGATAACTGTGACAAGTCAAAATGAATGATCAGATTTTCTGATTGAAACTGCAGCTCAACCAATGGCTTGTTTTCCAGGCCGCTGGCGTATTCTTGCAGCATAATTGGCAGGTATTGAGACAAATTAATCTCCTTGACCTGTACCGACTTTCGTTGTGAAAGCCGCATTATATTTTCAATAATATTGTTAACTCTAAGGGTATTCTTCTCGATAATTTGTACCAGTCCCAGATTATCCTGGTCGATATTTTCAGATTCCTTCATCAATTGCGCTGCATGACTGAGTGCGCCCAGCGGGTTCCTGATTTCATGTGCAATCGAGGCGGTGAGGCGGCCAAGAGAAGCGAGTTTAAGACTCTGCGCCTGCTGATTGAGCTGGGTCGTGTCTTCAAGAAAAATGATCACAAGCTCAATACTGTCGCCGATAGCCGAGAAATTGGGTAAAAGATTTGGTCCGGTGTGGGTATTCTTAAAAGGTTTGGAGCGATAGCTGGCTTTGCGCCGCCACAGCCCCAGTTGTCTTGCCAGCGGCGTGGATACCTGCTCAAGTCGACGGGACTTAGTAGATTCAGGCATTCCAAGGTAGACCCATGCGGCTCTGTTAATCTGGCGTATTGCATTATTGCCGTCGACCACCATCACGCCAGTTGACATAAACTGGATGATTTGTGCATTCAACTGTTCCATGCTTGCCAGGCCTTTAATAGATTCCTCTGCAATATGTTCAGATTCAATGATGCGGCGCGATAAATAAAATGATAACAGGCTGGTGGCCATAAAGGTCACCGACAGAATTCCGACCTGGGTCATGCCGCTACGATCCTGATTTCCTATCAGGGAGGCGTAGAGTTCTTCTCCCAGTACCGAGGCCGAGGCGAGCACCGAGAATCCAAGCGCCGAAGGGTGCCCCGTGAGTATGCTGGCGGCAGAAGTGCTAACGGCGATCAGTACTGCAAGGCCACTGGAGACCCCGCCGCTGGCGTGCATCAGCAGGGTGATTAATATAATGTCCAGAAAAACCTGAAGTTCGAGTTGAAGGTAGTAATGTTTGGGTAGGGTCAGCGCCAGCGAAAAACTAATCAGGGCAAAAACGACGAAAAAAACTGCCGATGTAAAATACAGTTCTGGATTACTGCCACCCAGAAACGAAATATCGAGCTTTAGCTGAAACATGGCCAGAAGCGCAAGAGAAAGGATCAGGCGATAACCGGAAAATATTTGCAGCGCTTTCCAGGAACTCGAAAATGGCAATGATTGACTTGTCGACTTGACCATTAAATATTACTGCGCTCAGTCGTAAATGGTCGGGATAAGAAGTCGTTTATGCTGAGTCTGGTTAAAAATGTCTTCAAGTCTGGATTGAACCTCGGGGTTGACGGTTTTTCCTTCGAGAAAGTCGTCGATTTCATCATAACTCACGCCAAGTGCCGATTCGTCGGTTTTGCCGGGAGCGAGGCATTCTAAATCGGCGGTTGGTGCTTTGTGAATTATTTTTTCCGGTGCGCCAAGGACGCTGGCAATTTGCCGGACTTGTCTTTTGTTAAGGCCAAAAAGCGGCGCCAGGTCGCAGGCGCCGTCTCCCCATTTAGTATAAAACCCGGTCAGGTTTTCCGCCGAATGGTCGGTCCCTAAAACCAGTCCGCCGAGTAAACCGGCGACTTCATATTGTACCGTCATGCGGCAGCGGGCTTTGACATTGCCCTTATGATAATCGACTATTTTGTCATTCTGAGGCAACAATTGTTGTTGCTGCAGCGAAAAAGTCGTTGCGTTATGGATAGCGTCTGCGCCGGGTTTGATATTGACCGAAAGTGAAACATCGGGCTGAATAAAATCAAGTACCAACTGTGCGTCGGCTTCGTCAGCCTGGGTATCATAGGGAAGCCTCACCGCGATAAACTGATAACCGCTGTCGCCCTGATTGAGTTCGTCGATGGCCAGTTGTGCGAGTTTTCCCAGAGTCGCCGAATCGATGCCGCCGCTGATCCCCAACACCAGTTTTTTAAGGCCGCATTGTTGCAGTTGTTGTTTAATAAATGCCGTTCGGCAAAGAATTTCCGCGGCGGGGTCAATTTGAGGTTTAACTTTCATGCTGTCAATGATGGCTTGCGCGTTGATCACATTTACCCACTTGTCTGAATAAAAAAGGCTAACTGTGACATTATTTTAGCATAACCTCTGGCGGGGTTCGCAATAAGTTAAATTCGGGCAAATTGCCTTTAGGCATTGGACTACAAAGGGGGATTAGTGAATAATAAGTCATGCTCAGATCAAACACTTGTTCTTTAAAAAAATTAAGTATACGGGTATAAAATGAAAAAAATTGAGGCGATAATCAAGCCATTTAAACTGGATGACGTCAGAGAAGCTTTGAGTGATGCTGGCATTACTGGAATGACCGTTACCGAAGTAAAGGGGTTCGGCCGTCAAAAAGGGCACACGGAGCTCTACCGCGGTGCAGAGTATATGGTCGATTTTTTACCGAAAACCAAAGTTGAAATTATTGTCGGCGATGAGCTGGTTGACCGCTGTATCGAGACGATTATGGATGTCGCCAAGACCGGAAAAATAGGTGACGGAAAGATATTTGTCACTCCGGTGGAAAAAATCATTCGTATTCGTACCGGCGAAGAAAACGAAAGCGCTGTCTGAGTTTCAATAGCTGGTTGACAGGAGCGAAATCAAAACCGGTTTTTCTTCGCGGCGGGATTTTTATTCGCTTGATAAATTTCGTGGATTACGGGGCGGGCGAGCATAAAAAAGGTCACATAGAGTGACCTTTTTTGCAGTTAAGTTTTGCAGTTAAGTGACTAGCCCTTAAAATCAGGGTGATTCAGCAGCAGCACGCGGCGCGAGTTTTCCGATAGTTCGGGTAGTTCCAGAAGTTCATAGGCGACCACCAGCATTTTCAAAGCGTAGGGTACGGTGGGCGTATTGGGGTAGTGATCGACCACATAGCGTGCCCGGTTGGCAGCAGCCTGATAAGCTGAGCGCTTCATATAATAGTTGGCCACGTGTAACTCATAATCTGCAAGGCGGTTACGCAAATAAATCATACGCTGTTGCGCGTCTTTAGCGTATTTGCTGTTAGGAAACAAACGGATGAGTTCGGCGAAATTTTCAAACGACTGGCGCGCAGCGGCCGCATCGCGTTCGGCTAGAGACGCAGAAAACAGATCTTTGCCGATGCCGGTTTCCGTGGAAAAATTGATCAGGCCTTTCATGTAATAGGCGTAATCCAGATCTTTATGACGGGGATTCTGCCGGATAAAACGGTCAGCAGCGGCAACCCCGGCAGCAAAATCAGAAAGTTTATAATGAGAATAAATCAGGTTAAGCTGCGCCTGATGCGAATAAGCGCCAAACGGGTAGAGGCTGTCCAGTCTTTCCAGATATTCAACCGCAGTTCTGTAATTGCCGGAAAGCATCGAAAATTGTGCTTTTTCGTATAACTTGACCGCATTATTGAGGCGCTTGGCGTCGGTATTTGCCATCTCCTGCTTGCCGGAACAGGCGGACAGAAAAGCCAGGATAACCAGCACGCTGGTAAATTTTACTATTCTCATTGATTCTTAAAGCCGTTAAAATGAAATGAAATTGATTAACCTTGACTAAATTATCGCGACAATCCGGACATTCCGGTAGAGTTCGAGCTGAGTCTGAATGATATTTTACTCTGAACTCATCGGCGGCGATTATCGATATCAGCCTTAGTCTCTTACAAACGAAGCATTCTACCCCACCGGGTTAGTTACCGCTATAGCAACCATCCTAATAAGGCTTTAATAGTGACAAAAAGTTCACTTTCGTCCCAGCAACAATCTATCGAAATCGACCCGGACCACGCGGGGCAACGCCTCGACAAGGTTCTGGCGGCCTATTTTCCGGACCTTTCCCGTTCGCGTCTGCAGGCCTGGATTAAGAATCGTCAGGTAGAAGTCAACGGCCAGATTATTGAAAAACCGAAGCATAAATTACTCGGCGGAGAATTATTGAGCGTGACTACTACCCTGGAGGATCAAGGTGAATGGGTGGCTGCGCCTATCCCTCTCGATATTCACTATCAGGACGAGGCAATACTTGTCATTAACAAACCGGCAGGGCTGGTGGTTCACCCGGCACCGGGACACTATACCGATACGCTGGTCAATGGTTTGTTGTTTGAATTTCCACCGCTGAGGAAATTGCCGCGAGCGGGAATCGTACACCGGCTGGACAAGGACACGACTGGCCTTCTGGTGGTGGCTCGAACCGCCGAAGCGCATAATCATCTGGTCTCGCAGCTACAGCAAAGAGCCTTTTCTCGCGAATATCAGGCGCTGGTTCATGGCGAAATTGTCTCGGGCGATACCATTGACCTGCCAATCGGCAGGCACCCGATAAGCCGTAAAAAAATGGCCGTTGTCGAGCGAGGAAAAGAAGCGATCACACACTTTCGTATCGAAGAAAAGTTTAACGATTTTACTCTGGTTAAAGTCAAGCTGGAGACCGGTAGAACTCACCAGATCCGGGTGCATTTTTCCCATTTAAAGCACGCGCTGGTGGGCGACCCTATGTATGGCGTCAGAAATTTGAAACCCAAGGGAATGAAAGAAGCATTTACTAAAGTGCTGGATGGCTTTCAGCGGCAGGCGCTGCATGCGCGATCATTGGGGTTGGTGCACCCCGTTTCCGGAGAATGGATTGAGTGGGAATGCGAAACGCCGACGGATCTGTTAACACTGATGGCGGCGATCCGTGAACACGATGAGCAGACTTTGCAAAAATCCAGCCGATAGCCGATAAATACCAGTTATCAGCTAGCCGTTTTAAAGCGGAGTATTAATAAGAATTGGAGAATTCAGGGTCATTGAAAAATATCGATAATTTTGATTCTAGCGAGGGCGCTGTCAAAGACGATCTTCAATTTATCGAGCCAGACTGGCCTGCGCCAGCAGGGGTAAAAGCCGTGACCAGTACACGTGTCGGCGGGGTCAGCGAGCAGCCATACACTTCGTTTAACCTTGCGCTTCATGTTGGGGACAATCTGCACCATGTTCAGGAAAATCGGGCGCATCTCGCGCGGGCGTTAGCATTTGATCGGCAACCCTTCTGGCTGCAACAGGTTCACAGTAATACCTGTATACCCTTTAAATTCGATGCTGGGGAGCCTGTCGCGGATGCGAGTTTTAGTGATAATACAGGCGAAATTCTGGCAGTAATGACAGCCGATTGTTTGCCGATTTTATTTTGTGACCTACGCGGTAACTGGATTGCCGCCTGCCACGCTGGTTGGCGCGGGCTGTTAAACGGAGTGATTGAAAATACGCTGGCCTGTTATCCCGGCAAGGCGACAGAATTAATGGCCTGGATAGGCCCTGCAATAAGTCAGAATCAATTTGAAGTCGGCGCCGAGGTCAGGGCAGATTTTGTCAATCTTGACCCAAAGCAACAAAATTTTTTCGAAGCAAACGAAAACCAGCGATACCAGTTTGATTTAATTGGGCTCGCCAAACATAAACTTGAAGAAAAAGGTGTTGCCGTTTACGATGGGCAGCACTGCACTTTCAGCCAGGATTCGCTGTTTTATTCTTATCGTCGTGATGGAGAAACGGGCAGAATGGCCAGTTTAATCTGGATAGAAAAAGCGATGCAACACAAACAATGAAGCGGACGGGCAAATAGGCCAAATGATCACACTAATTATAATTCTGGCGCTCATGGCTATTTTGATAGGCGTAGGGCTAAAAAATAACCGGGCCGACTGGGGACATTGGGGAACTAATGCGTTCGACGGTCTCATCCGGATTTATTGTCGCCGCTTTCACCGTCAGCGAGACCAAAAAATTGTAATCCCGGACGACCCGCACGTATTACTGGCACCTAACCATATTTCCGGCATAGACCCGTTTTTGCTGGTCACGGCAACCGATAAACCGATCCGCTTTATGGTGGCCAAGGAAGAATATGAAAAGCCGGTGCTTAACTGGATGTTTCGTGCTGCCGGCTGCATTCCGGTCGACCGAAGCGGGCGGGTTGAAAAAGCTTTTCGTAGCGCCCTCAGAGCCATTAAGCAAGGCGAGCGAGTGGCCTTGTTTCCGCAGGGCGGTATTCATCGGCGCGATCTACCGCGAGAAAAAATTAAACCCGGCATTATCAAGCTGAGCCAGTTAAGCCATTGTCATATTTTACCGATTAGAATTAACGGCGTCGGCGCGCCCGGCACTGTCGCCAAATCGGTAATTACCCGCAGTCGGATTAGCTTTGATGTGCATCCGCCCGTGTCGCCGCAACAGGCTTTATCCCCGGAGTTCAGAGAGTCCATGGCGGAGTGGTTGCTGGGCAGGCGGGATGTGATTTTTGCGTTGGATACTAGTGAGGTTTAGTTCTGTATTGAAGATCTTCGCCCATGCATTTACTCAAGCCCTCACCCCCGCCCTCTCCCAGAGGTAGAGGGAGTTAAAGGCTGAAAGGACTCGTCACTTGCTCCCTCTACCTCTGGGAGAGGGCTGGAGTGAGGGAAAGTTTGATTACCTTGAATTATCCCACCCAATCCCCATCAATTGAGTATTAGCATAATCACGATTTTAAGGGGAAGCCCATGAGAATGGATAAGTTTACCAGCAAGTTTCAACTGGCCATTGCCGACGCTCAATCTCTCGCTCTTGGCCGTGACCATCAGTTTATCGAACCGGTCCATTTAATGACCGCGTTGCTCAATCAGGAAGGCGGCAGCGTTCGTCATTTGTTCGCACAAAGTGGAATCAATCTCCATAGCTTACGCAGCCAACTGGGTGAAGCGCTCGACCATCTGGCACAGGTTGAAGGTACGCCAGGAGAAGTTCACATTTCAAGTGATCTGGCTCGACTGTTAAATCATTGCGACAAGCTGGCGCAGCAACGTAACGATCAATACATTTCAAGCGAGCTTTTTGTGGTCGCCGCGGTAGAAGACAAGGGCGAGCTGGGGCGGATCCTTAAATCACTGGGAGCGGACAAGAGCAGTATGGAAGCGGCGGTCGAGGCGGTTAGAGGCGGACAGTCGGTCGATGACCCTAACGCGGAAGAGCAACGGCAGGCGCTGGACAAATTTACTATTGATCTCACAGAGCGCGCAGAGCAGGGTAAACTGGACCCGGTAATAGGCCGAGATGATGAAATCCGACGCACCATTCAGGTGTTGCAACGTCGTTCCAAAAATAATCCGGTACTGATCGGCGAACCTGGTGTCGGTAAAACTGCCATTGTTGAAGGACTGGCTCAGCGGATCATCAACGGCGAAGTACCGGAAGGGATCAAAAACAAACGCGTCCTTTCGCTGGACATGGGCGCGCTGATCGCAGGTGCTAAATTTCGCGGCGAGTTTGAAGAGCGGCTTAAAGCCGTATTGAACGACCTGGCCAAACATGAAGGTCAGGTGATCCTGTTTATCGATGAGTTGCACACCATGGTTGGCGCGGGCAAAGCCGAAGGCTCCATGGATGCGGGCAATATGCTCAAGCCCGCGCTGGCAAGAGGCGAGTTGCACTGCGTTGGCGCGACCACTTTGGACGAATACCGCAAATATGTAGAGAAGGACGCCGCGCTGGAGCGCCGCTTTCAAAAAGTGCAGGTGGATGAGCCGACAGTAGAAGACACCATTGCAATTCTGCGTGGATTAAAGGAAAGGTATGAAGTCCATCATGGGGTCGATATTACCGACCCGGCGATTGTGGCGGCGGCGACTTTGTCTCACCGTTACATATCTGATCGGAAACTGCCTGACAAGGCTATCGATCTGGTGGATGAAGCGGCCAGTTTGATTCGTATGGAAATCGACTCCAAACCGGAACAAATGGACCGACTGGAGCGTAAATTAATTCAGCAGAAAATCCAGCGCGAAGCGCTTAAAAAAGAAAGCGATGAAAGTTCGCTTAAGCGACTGGCCGAGCTGGAAGAAAAAATTAGCACAATGGAGCGGGAGTTCGCCGAATTAAATGAAATCTGGACCGCTGAAAAAGCCGCTTTGCATGGTACGCAAACCATCAAAACCGACCTGGAGCGCGCGCGAATTGACCTGGACGCGGCTAAACGAGCCGGCGATCTGGCCAGAATGTCCGAACTTCAATATGGTCGTATTCCCGAGCTGGAGCACCAGCTCGATATCGCCAGCCAGGTCGAAATGCAGGATATGACCCTGCTGCGCAACAAAGTTAGCGAAAATGAAATAGCCCATATTGTATCCAAATGGACCGGCATTCCGGTTACTAAAATGCTCGAAGGTGAGCGAGAAAAGCTGCTTAAAATTGAAGAGCATCTGCATACCCGGGTGATCGGTCAGGAAGAAGCGGTTTCTGCGGTGGCTAACGCGGTCAGGCGATCGCGCGCGGGCTTGTCCGACCCGAATCGCCCCAACGGTTCATTTCTGTTTCTGGGGCCAACCGGTGTCGGCAAAACCGAGCTATGTAAATCCCTGGCCAAATTTCTTTTTGATTCAGAAGACGCCATGGTGCGTGTTGATATGTCGGAATTTATGGAAAAGCATTCGGTCGCACGACTCATTGGCGCGCCTCCGGGCTATGTGGGCTACGACGAAGGCGGTTATCTGACCGAGCTGGTTCGCAGAAAGCCTTATTCGGTTATTCTGCTGGATGAGGTAGAAAAAGCCCACTCTGACGTATTTAATATTCTGCTTCAGGTTTTAGAAGACGGTCGCCTGACTGACGGTCAGGGGCGTACTGTCGATTTTCGTAATACAGTGA